>NNBU01000098.1_pt1 | contig 74664 bp, 55 predicted proteins | sample 1173781 | NCBI WGS metagenome assembly NNBU01 (sample SAMN07173937, study PRJNA388173) | plant metagenome | biome: Plant school; feature: Soil; material: Symbiotic tissue of Blasia pusilla L.; isolation source: symbiotic tissue sample KVJ2 | host: Blasia pusilla | place: Norway: Troms, Kvaloya...
GGGCTAGCTACCACCGTTCCAAAGAAATTAGAGGTTTCTTGGACTCTGTTAATCAAAGCTTACCAACCGAGCAATGGAAAATCCACTGTGTCCGTTTCGCCCCTAATTGCCCAGTACAAAATCCGATAGAGGATATTTGGTTACAAGCCAAAACATGGGTTAGACGTTTTTGTGCTTTAGTTCCTTCATTTTCACATTTAAAGTGGATATTTGAGTGGTTTATTAGACACACTACCTTTGATTTTGACACTCTACAGATGTACGGAGCTTATTCAAAAATCAAATAGGATTCCTATACGTCTCTACAAAGGTTTTGGATAACGCATATTTAATTTCTGGAGATGTCTAATAGCAATTCTTCTGTTTGTAGTTGTACAAAATTACTATTGGCGAACTCTGCGATCTCTATTCGATTCCCACCGGGATCGCGGATGAAAAACCGCACGCATCCTGGGAGGGGTCGTTGATCGGGAATAATTTCTACCCCATGCCCTTTTAGGTGTTCTTCAAAGGCGTTCAAGTTATCAACTTGGAAACAAAAATGTCGTCTAGATGCTTGGTTATTAGCGTTTTTCTCTGTACTGACGTGCAATTCAATGTCTCCCACCTCATACCAAGCTCCTGAATCATTTTTCATGACTTCAGGTCTAGGAATTTCTGTCAATCCCAAAACTTTGCTGTAGAAAGACAGCATTACATCCTCCACCTCAAGAGGATAAGTTACCTGAATATGATGAACTGCTTTGAGCGCCATTTTTATTCTCCTGTTGGTACATATCAGAATTTAGGAGGCTAGGGGATAGTTTTCTTTTTTGTCCCCTGTAACCCTTACCCTATACCCTTCTTAAACAAGGACTTGCCTTTGCCCATTGTTTGTGAAATACTACTCTAAAAACTACGGTAAATCGGTATTGTTTAAGTAGTATATTACAAAACTTACCATGAAACATTTCGTCCTCAAAGCAATTACAGGCTAATCCCTAAAATGACAAACACAGAAATTCGCACCGCTCAAGTTAAAGTCCCTAACGGAGATTTGCAAATTGATGCTTATTTAGCTGAACCAGCACAAAAGGGAACCTTCCCAGCCGTTATCGTGATTCAGGAAATTTTTGGCGTCAATATTCACATTCGGGAAGTTGCTGAGAAATTTGCCAAAGAGGGATATGTGGCGATCGCACCGACTTTATTTCAACGCACCGCTCCCGGTTTCGAGGGTGGATACACCCCTGAAGATGTCCAGCAAGGAAGAGGATATAAGGAGCAGACAACAGCAGATGAAATATTGAGTGATATTAAAGCTGCGATCGCCTATTTAAGAACCTTACCAAATGTGCAAGGAGATGCGATCGGCTCCATTGGTTTCTGCTTTGGTGGTCACGTCGTTTACCTAGCTGCCACTTTACCAGATATTAAAGTTACAGCTTCTTTCTATGGTGGCGGTATTCCTAATTCAACGCCCGGTGGTGGAGAACCAACCATCACCCGCACTCCTGATATTAAAGGCCCAATTTACGCATTCTTTGGTCTTGAAGATAAAGGAATCCCCTTAGAGCAAACAGAGCAGATCGAAGCGGAATTGAAGAAACATCATATTCCTCATACTATCTTCCGCTATCCTGGCGCAGAACATGGCTTTTTCTGTAACCATCGCGCCAGCTACAATGCCGATGCTGCTGCCGATGCTTGGAAAAACGTTCAAGAACTGTTCCAAAAAAACCTTCAGCTTCAAAAAGTCTAAATATTTGGGTTAGGAAGCATACACCGCTAGGGGCGCACATCTGTGCGTCTCTATCACTAGACATCTGGTGAAAATGATGTAGGGACAATACCCTGCGGGAAGCCGCTTTGCGTCTACATGAATTGTCCCTACCAAGGATTTCGAGCAACGCAGAATTAATTTTCACCAGAAGTCTACTGAACATCGGCAAATATTAGCCAAATAGTCAAAAGCAAATAAAAACAAAGTATCAGGTCTATGATTACCGCCTTCAAACAGCCACGAGTTAATATTTTTCAAAGTTTTTCCCTATTTCTATTACCTGGATTATTAACAATCTCAACAACTTTAATCAGTTGCTCAGTCGAAACCCCAAACTCAGAAAATCAAACTACTGGCTTGAAAACCAAAGTTGTCAGAATGGGATATCAAAGTTCTGGCGATATTGTCAGACTTAAAGGATTGATAGAAAAACGCCTACAGCCTTTAGGCGTTTCTGTCGAATGGGCGCAGTTTGCTGCCGGGCCACAACTTATGGAAGCAATGAATGTCGGTAGGGTTGATATTGGTTCTGTAGGTGAAACTCCCCCGATCTTTGCCCAAGCGGCTGGTACATCTTTAGTTTATGTTGCTAGTAATAAACCCAGCACTGGTAAAGGAAGCGGAATTATAGTCCAAAATAATTCACCGATTCGCACTTTAGCCGATCTCAAAGGTAAAAAAGTAGTTTTTCAAAAGGGTTCTGCTTCACATTACTTATTAATAAAAGCTTTAGAAGAGGCTGGTTTGAAATATAGTGATATTCAAGCTCTTAGTCTACCCCCTTCGGAAGCTCGTGATGCTTTTATTCAAGGAAAAATTGATGCCTGGGTAACTTGGGATCCTTATTTAGCTGTGGCCCAAAAAAAGGCAAATGCTCGTGTTTTGCGAGATGCTAGTGGCATTGCTACTCAAGGCGGATATTATATGGCTGCGCGAAAGTTTGCCACAGAAAATCCCAAGTTAGTGCGATTAATTCTGGAAGAGATAGATAACACAGGTGAATGGAGTGAGAAAAACCGATCAGAAGTTGTAAAACTTACGATTCCTCACCTCAAAATTGATGAAGATATTTTAACAACAATGCTTGAAAGGCGAACTTATGGTTTAAGACCAATTACGCCAGAAATCATGGAAAATCAACAGAAGATTGCAGATTTGTTTGCTAAAGAAAAAGTGATTCCTAAACCCATCAATATCAAGGAAGCAATGCTAACTAGCGAACAATATGCAGCGATCACACCAGAAACCATTAGTCAGAAATAGCGCCAGGAGATAGGAACATGGAAGTTTTTTGGTATTTGCCTACACAGGGAGACGAGCGTTATTTAGGTACTACAATTGGCAGGCGACCAGCCACTTATCCCTATATGCAGCAAATCGCTCAAGCTGTTGATAAATTGGGCTATGGGGGGATGTTGATTGGTACTGGACAAAAACAGGATACTTGGATTGTAGCTACTTCGTTAATTTCAGTTACGGAACGCTTGCGGTTTCTTGTAGCCTTTCGTCCAGCGATTATGTCGCCTTCTTTAGCGGTTAGGATGGCTGCTACTTTTGACCAAATTTCTAATGGTCGAATTATTTTAAATGTTGTCACTGGTGGCGACACAAAAGAACTTGCTAAAGATGGAATTTTCTTAGATCACGATCAGCGTTATGAACTCACAGATGAGTTTTTGACAATTTGGCGATCGCTCATGCAAGGTGAAGAAGTAAGCTATAGTGGTCGTCATCTGAAAGTTAAAGGCGCTAAACTCCAATTTTCTCCCGAACAAAAGCCTTATCCTACCTTATATTTTGGTGGTTCTTCAGATGCTGCTCTCCAAGTTGCAGCCAAACATATTGATGTCTATTTAACTTGGGGTGAACCACCAAATCAAGTTGCTCAAAAGATTGCAAAGGTGCGTCAATTAGCAGCAGAACAAGGTAGAACGGTACGTTTTGGGATTCGGATGCACGTCATAGTACGCGAAACTACGCAAAAAGCTTGGGATGCAGCTAATGAACTGATTCAGTATGTGGATGATGAAACCATAGCTGCTGCACATCGGCGATTTGCTCAATCGGAATCAGAAGGACAACGCCGCATGGCCCAACTGCACAATGGTAATCGCAAAAACTTAGAAATTAGCCCCAACTTATGGGCAGGTGTTGGCTTAGTGCGTGGAGGTGCTGGGACTGCTTTAGTTGGAGATCCAGAGACAGTTGCAACGCGAATGCTGGAATATGCCGATTTAGGAATTGATACCTTCGTTTTCTCTGGTTATCCCCATCTCGAAGAAGCCTATCGAGTTGCTGAATTAGTGTTTCCCCACTTGCCACTACAAACACCTGCAATCGCATTACCGCAGCAAGTTGCAAGTACATTTAGTGAATTTGTTACCAAAACAGATTTACTCAAACCACAGCCTGTTTGATACTCCCGCGCTGAAGCCACGGGAATTCTTGAATCTAATACATATTTATCCCATCACCAACTAAATCAACCCAAAGCAGTGCGATCGCACTTTGTCACAAATGCTCACACTGGACTAAACCTGGATTTCTCACTTGTGAGAAATGAGCGTGAGTGTGGGGGGTGTGGGGAGTGTGGGGGGTGTGGGGAATGTGGGGAGAAAGAGGAGGAATTGAGTAACTGCACATCAATGAGTGCTGCATTGCCTCCCACACTCCCCACCCTTCCCACACTATGAGTGAGAAATTCGGGTCAAACAGTCCCTACCAGCTAAGGCACGCCTTAGTTAACGAAGTGAAACAACTGCTGGCGCGACAGATCGCGGTAATGACAAATGTGTTGGATCGGATAACTTTATTTGTCTCAAAATTGCCGCGCACAATGGACTATCAGCATCTAAAAAACCATTGATTGCCGTAAAGTGGTTTTTATCAGGTTGTGGTATGTATTCACCAACCAATCCTTTTTCCTTCCATGCAGCCAGAAAATCTTGGGACTGTCGTTGAAACTCTGAAGTTTCTTGTCCGCCGTAGGTTACAAGTAGGGAGCCAGCTTTTTCGGGAATATGACGGATAGGACTATTGCGAAGAACTTCAGCCCAGGTAAGTTGTAGTTTGGGTTGTAACCAGGTGTAGGGAAACGGCATCAAATCAAATAAACCGCTAATAGCACAACCACCTTTAATGATGTCATCTGGTAGTCCATAGTCGTTTTCCCAGTCTGTAGCCATGAGCATAGCAGTTAAATGACCACCGGCTGAGTGACCAGCGACATGGATACGATTGGGGTCTGCACCGAAGTTTTCGGCATGATCATAAATCCAGGAAATAGCTGAACGACTTTGGCGAACAATCTCGTCAATGCTTACTTTGGGACACAAGGCATAATTTACTACCACAACTGTGACATTTGCACTTACCAGACCTTGGGCAACAAAGCTAAAGTCTTTACTGCTACACATCATCCAATAGCCACCGTGGATAAATACTAAGATTGGTGCCTGTGGTTGTGCTGCGGGGAAAATATCTAAGTGTTCAGCTATAGTAGGGCCAAAAGCAACACTCAGACGGCAGCGTAGTTTTTCACGGACTCTAGCACTGTGTGTAGCATAAAAATTCATGTACCCGGGTAAATCAAGACCTAGTTCCCCAGGATTATACTGAGAATCCAACTCGGCTTGAGTTTTAAAATTGCGGTACAGCATTGAAGATTTCGTGTTTAATACAAGTGATTCTAATAGAATCCCATTTTGTACCTATACAAGTAAACCGCAAACAAGAAGATAAAATTGTAACAATAAATGATGAGAGCAAATTAAGTATAAATAATCAGTAAGTTTACTGAGCAATTCTCACAGTGTAAATTTTAGGCGATCGCTTTAATTTGCTCTTCATGACTAAAATTCGCGTTGGGAAAAGATAAAAATAGCGATCGCTAACAACATGGCACTATAAAGTAAGCCATAGCCAGCATTTGTAATCAGTGCAGTTGTGTCAGGTAATGCTTGCAGACCATAAACCGCATCATTTTTCAAATCTAATCGAGATAAATCTGGCAAAATGAGAAACAAACCTTGAGTTAGACGTTCCATACCAAGGTTGCGGCTAAGACGACCAAGTTGTACTAAATCTTGAGTAATATTTCCGATTAAATATACCGCAAAGGTCAAAACAGTCGCTAGCAGAGAAGCAGTAAAAACACCGAAGGTAATAGCTACGGCAGTGATTAATGACAACTGCAAAAATAAGAAAATTGCAGCAATTAAAATGCTTGCCGTTGGATGAGGAATGTTACCAAATTGCAGAAATACCAGATAAATCGCTGTCATCGCAGCGATAAGTACAGCTAGCACTGCGGATAAACCCAAGTATTTGCCGACGATAATTTCGCTGCGGCTGACAGGTTTAGCAATTAACACCAAGATAGTGCGTTTTTCAATTTCTTTATTAACCAGTCCCGTACCAACAAATATCGTAATAATTAAACCGATGGCATTCATCGCCGCCATGCCAAAGTCTAAAAATATTTTGTTTTCAGTTGTAGCTGCAAATTCAGGAAGGACACCGAAGGCGGTGGCGAGTATTAGCGCATAAAAACCAATAATGTATAGGATGCGATCGCGTACTACTTCCTGAAACACATTCTTTGCTAATACAAAAATTCTGTTAATAGTCATTAGTCATTGCTCATTGCTCATTCCGGCTGTGGAGGCGGTGTTCCAGCAAAAAGTTTACTGGCGCGATCGCATTCAATTTCTGCAACTGTTATCTTATTGTCTGAATTGCTAGTTGCTGCAAGTGGTTCAATCCGACAAGATTTTTTTAAGTAATAGCCTCGTGGGTTAGAACTCGGGCCTATCCAGATACTTAATAAATCTAATATATATCCAGACTTAGTATTAGCTACACGCGGTTCAACGCGCCATACTTCCTTCTCTTCATATTTACTCAAGTTTTTTTGAATTACTCCTCTACCCAGAGTTCCTACTCGCGGCTTCACATTCTGCGGAAGCAGCCATCTCTCTACTTCTGACCAAGGTGTTTGGTCTATTTCCTCTACTACTATTGGTTGAAGTTCCTCTAAAATTACAACACCATTTTTGGGGATTTTTAATGGTTCTTCTGTTCTGACAACAAAGGTACTACGTTTAAAAGTATCTGCATACAAACTGGGATATTGTTGTAACCAATTATCCATCACAAAATAAAACTGAATCCAGCAACTTAGCAGCATACTACTAGCAACTAAAATTATGATTCTTTGTCGGTCTTGTGGTTTAGGAATTCGAGCTTTTGCATCGGTATCATTTCCTTCAATAAATTCTGGTATTGCCGTAATTAGTGCTGAAATTGTCGGCCAAAAAATGATTGTTCTTGATGTAATTACATCTTGCTGACTACCAAATGCAAAAACACTCACTAAGAATCCAGTAATCACGGCCCCGACTGGCATAAAAGTACCAGGAACCCTCAAAGGATCTTCAGTTGTATACCAAGCTGTGCCCGCGATTAAAAATAACCAACCGAAAAAGGCAATGATATCTTTGATATAACCTGTAGCAAAATATGAAAGTACCCAAGAAAAAACACTCATATAAATAAATGTTTGCCAAGAATAAGCTTTGGGTGGAACTAATATTTTTCTAATTCCCGCATAAAGCCCTTCAGCAAATTTAAAAATCCCAAATACATCTTTAAGTAGCGTATTCATGTTTCTACCCACACCTTATTAATCAATCACCAATCTTCCTCTGAATTAAACAAATAACTTCCTGCTATTTTGAGCGAAACAATAAAATAATGGTTATCGCAGTATAGCTCAGAGAATTCCCTATTAATACAGTAGTAACTAAATTAGTATTTTGGAAGTTAATGCTGCTAAAACGCCGCCTTTGCTGCCTCTGAGACGTTTTAGGTTCCTCTTCTGGTTCTTTTTTAGCAACTGGTTCATTTAATGATAGTAGCAAAACTCTTAAAATGAAAAACTTCATTAAAAAAGTAGCAAAGAAAATTATACAAGCAGTTAAAATGATTAAACTTTGTGTATTGGGCGATTTAAAACTATTAAAAAACATATAGTTAATTAATTCTGATTTTACCGATATCGGCAATAGTGGTTCGGATACAAAAAATATGAACCAACCAATTACACTAGAAAACAGATTGATAGAAATAGCATAGAAAGTACTCGATTTCTTATCGAATTTTAGTCGAGAGTGCAAAACATAAGCTTCGATGGGGATGGCAACCAGTACAAATAATAAGTCAAACAGAACTCCACCAATGGGAAAAATCCTGGGAAGCATCCAACTTTCAGGCATAAATAGTCAAGGGTAAGGGTTAACTGTAGTGAGTATAACTGGGATAGTGAGGGTGATGGGGAAAATTATCCCATTGTTCTTTTTGTTTATATGCTGGTGTGAGAGTATTCCCATATTGATATTGTTAATACATTAAGCTGACCCTTGTACGGAGACGCTAGAAGGGCGGTTTTTCAGATGAGAGTACAAGACGTTAGGTAAGATTAAAGACTGCCATAGTTATAGCTATTCGAGAGATGACAAGGAACGGTATTGGTATTCGCACGGCGCAAGTGCGCTCAGAACGGCTCATTGGTCAAATTCACGTCTACGATGGCGTGGGTAAAGGTAAGTCTCAAGCGGCTTTGGGGGTGGTTTTGCGCTCCATTGGCTTAGGGATAAATATGCCTAGCAATTCTAACCGCGTTTTATTGCTGCGGTTTTTAAAAGGGCCTGAACGTGATTATGACGAAGATGGCGCGATCGCAGCTTTGCAGCGTGGGTTTCCTCATTTAATTGACCAGGTTCGCACCGGGAGAGCCGAATTTTTTGGACATGATGAAATTACCATCTTTGACAGAGATGAAGCGGGGCGAGGTTGGGATGTCGCCAAAGGTGCGATCGCCAGTGGTTTATATTCAGTCGTCGTCTTAGATGAAATTAACCCCGTTCTGGATTTGGGTTTGCTACCAGTGGATGAAGTGGTAAAGACATTAAAATCTAAACCCCAAGAGTTGGAAATCATTGCTACCGGACGCGCCGCACCCCAAAAGCTGCTCGATATTGCAGATTTGCACTCAGAAATGAAACCCCAACATCACCCAACAGCCAAAGCCCTCTTGCTGGAAGGGATTGAAATTTATACTGGTGCTGGTAAAGGTAAGTCTACCAGCGCTTTGGGTAAAGCCTTGCAGGCCATTGGTAGAGGAATCAATCATCCAGGGTCTACCCGTGTGCTAATTATGCAGTGGCTTAAAGGTGGTACTGGCTACACAGAAGATGCAGCGATCGCCGCCTTACAGCAGTCATATCCAGAAGTGGTGGATCATCAGCGCTGCGGTGGAGATTCGATTGTCTGGCGCAATTCCCGACAAGAATTAGATTATGTAGAAGCCGAACGGGGTTGGGAAATTGCCAAAGTTGCGATCGCCTCTGGACTGTATAAAACTATTATTCTCGATGAACTAAATCCCACCGTTGACTTAGAATTACTCCCCGTTGAACCCATTGTTCAAGCTTTACTCCGCAAACCCCGCGACACCGAAATCATTATCACCGGTCGCTGCCAAAATCCACCTGCATACTTTGACTTAGCTAGCGTCCACTCAGAGGTTTATTGCCACAAACACTATGCAAATCAAGGTGTAGAACTGAAACGAGGGGTAGATTTTTAAATGGGAATAGGGCATTGGGCTGATAACTGAATTTTGGCGCATTAGCAGGAATTTTTACTTGTGGGTAGGAGAATATTTTGCACAAAGCGATCGCGTCCTGCTGCCTTTGCTTTATACAATGCCCGATCTGCTGCGGCAATCATTTCTTCCAAATCAGAATCTGACTGAGGAGTTTCTGTCGTAAACCCGGCACTCAGGGTTACATAAGGACTAACTTGGGAATTTTGATGAGGAATTTCTAGGCTTCTCACAGCATGGCAAATTTTATCGGCAACATAAGTCGCTCCCCCGGTGGCTGTGTTAGGTAAAATCACAGCAAATTCTTCCCCACCATAACGAGCAACTAAATCTCCAGGGCGTTTAATAATATCTTTGATGGCTTGAGCAATTTTCTGAAGACAGCGATCGCCTACTCGATGACCATAAGTATCATTATATAATTTGAAGAAATCAACATCGCAAAGAATCAGAGAGAGCGGCTGTTTATCCCGTTTCATCCTCTGCCACTCTTGGTGAAAATACTCTTCAAACCGTCGGCGGTTAGCTACTTGAGTTAATCCATCAATAGTAACTAATCGCTGCAATTCAATATTAACGGCTTCCAATTTTTGCTGTAACTGAGATTGCTGAATCAAGCGTTTTACCCGTTGTCGCAAAACTGGCCAGTGAATTGGTTTGGTAACATAGTCTATTGCCCCGACTGCAAATGCTCGGTCAACTGACTCTTGATCTTCAAGTCCTGTAATCATTAAAACTGGAACGTGCTTGCTACTATCAAGAGGCTGTAACTGAGTACAACAATCGAACCCATCCATATCGGGCATGATGGCATCCAAAAGTACTATATCAGGGTGCAGTTGGTTAAAAACACTTAACGCCTCTATGCCATTTTGAGCTTCTGCTATTTGATAACCTTCCCGCTCTAAGAAATGCCGTAGTATGAGGCGGATAAAAGGATCATCATCAACAATTAGAACTAAAGATTGGCTTTCTTGAGCAGTGGCTTTCATGGTAATTCCTTGGCAAGTTCTTTTTCTAAGGCTGTTTTAACTTGTTCATATTCTTGATATAGTTGTGAAAGTAATTCTAAAATGTTTTCTAGCTTACTACTGCGTCCCTGTATTTCTAACACCTTGCAAAGCTGTGCCAGTGCGATCGCTCCAATAGAAGCACTGCTGGACTTGAGTTTGTGGGCTGTCTTCCATATAGTATGAGTATCCTGAGTTGTGATAGCTGTGCTGATATCTTGCACGAGTCTCGGTGTCTCTGTAAGATAACACTCAATGAGTTGAGCAAATGCCACACGATCTCCCCTAAGCATATCCTGCAAGGATTGGAGAATTTTGGTATCAATTTTGGCGCTTTTTAAGATTTGGTTTTGCCCTTCTTGTTGGATATTTGGCGAAGGTTGCAATTCTCGGCAGATGACTTTCTCTTGTTTGAAGACGGAAGAGAATTCAGAACTTCTTTGGGGTGAACATTTGCTAAGTGCCTCAGCTAATTCTTGCAGTTGAATGGGTTTGCTAAGGTAGTCATCCATACCAGCAGCAAGACAGATTTCGCGATCGCCCCGCATTGCATTGGCGGTTATGGCGATGATCCGGGGACGAAAACCGACTTCCCATTCTTGACAAATTCTCCGAGTTGCTTCTAACCCATCCATTTCAGGCATCTGGACATCCATCAACACTACGTCGAATTGCTGTTTTTGCAAAGCCTTGAGCACTTCTAGCCCATTAGTGACGACATCCGCCACATAACCCATTTTCTGTAGCATTAGTAGGGCTACTTTCTGATTTACAACCGTATCCTCTGCCAGAAGAATTCGCAGTGGCAGTCGATTGGCCAAATGCCGATCAACTATGGGAAAATCAGAAATACTAGCTTGGATCGGTTGATTTCCCAAAACACGGGTCATAACATCGTAGAGTTGAGACTGTTTGATGGGTTTGCTCAAAGAGGAAGCAAACTGCACATCATTAAAGTCAGAGAAAGTTTCTACTCTACCCAAAGAGGTCATAATCACCAAAGGTAGATTTTGACAACCAGATTGCTGGCGAATTTGACGAGCTAAGGTTATACCATCCATTTCCGGCATCTGCATATCTAAAATGGCAATATCAAACTGCGTTCCTTGAGCAAGTTCAGCTAAAGCTTCTTTACCAGATTTGGCAGCATAAGTTTCCATTTTCCAAGACTGAGCTTGCAAGCTGAGAATTTGGCGATTGGTGAAATTGTCATCCACAATCAACAGTCGTTTAGACGCAAGATGCACTGGCGAAATACTTAATTCAGCTTGTTCTGACTGAGCAGCCACTTTGGTCGTAATGGTGAAGTAGAATGTTGAACCTTGGGAAGAATCAAGAGATGTTGAAGGAGGCAGGAGTAGCTCTTCAGTTGGGGATTCAACCCCTCCTGATTCGGCAGCCCTGAACTCTCGTACCTTACCGGAAGTTGACGCAACAATGGTGGTCTTAAACCCTGCCTTTCTTGATAATTTTCTATTTTCCCATCTAGGGCTAGGATTGCCAGCGACAAACCCTTGGCTTTCTACCCAAAGAGTGCCGCCCATCATCTTACTGAGCCGCTTGCTGATGACCAGGCCCAGCCCTGTACCGCCATATCGTCGAGTCATGGAGACATCAGCTTGAGTGAAGGGTTGAAATAATCGCTCTATTTTCTCTGGTGCGATGCCAATACCTGTATCTTTGATGGCAAATTGAATTTCGTAGAGAAATTGCTCTTTTCCAACAGGTATCGAGAATTGGGAAGAAGTTTTTTTATCCAAATCAAGAGTCCCTAGTTCAACAGAGAGTACCACTTCTCCATTCTCAGTAAACTTAATGGCATTGTTGAGAAGATTCATCAAGACTTGGCGCAGACGTGTCATATCGCCGATGATCTGAGTCGGAACTTGCGGCTGGATCAGGTAAGCTAATTCGATATCCTTTTGAGCAGCTTTCGGAGCTAATAGGGAAATAGCCTGCTCCACACAAGCTCTCAAATTAAAAGGCTGTTCTTCTAATTCCAGTTTGCCCGACTCAATTTTGGAGAAATCTAGAATGTCGTTGATGATTGTGAGCAAAGCATCTCCGCTACTGCGAACTGTTTCTACAAAGTCTTGCTGCTGAGGTGTGAGGTCAGTGTCCAGTAGTAGACCTGTCATGGCAATAACAGCATTCATCGGAGTCCGAATTTCGTGGCTCATCATCGCCAAAAACTCACTTTTTGCCCGATTTGCGGCTTCTGCTTGACGTTTTGCCCGCTCCAAGGCAAAGTTTTTTAAGGTAAGTTCTTCACGTCGGCGCGTTTCTTGTTCTAGTAAGTGAGCTTGTGCTAGAGCAATACCTAGTTGAGCCGCCACTGCTTCTAGTAATTCGATTTCGTCTGGTGTCCACTGGCGAAAATAGCTGCATTGGTGTAAGCCGATCGCACCATTGGGTTGTCCTTGATAGGATGTGCGGATTGATAGCATAGACTTCAACCCAATTTCTTTACAGATAGGTTCAGCCGTCTGGAGTAAAGGATCAACGTATACATTTGGAGAAGCGATCGCTATTTCTTGCGCCATCATCTGCTCGGCATGAGGATTGTTGCTCATGGGAATTTCCAATTTCAACATCGAGCAGTAAAGTGGGAGTATACTATACTCTGCTACTAAGGGAATTCGGGGTGTAGGATCGTTAACGTAAGAATGAATCAGACAGCGTTCAACTCCAAATGCTTGTCCAATTTGGGTAGCAGCCGTCTCAAAGATTTTGCTGGTATCAAGACTTTGACGAATTTCCTGAGTAATTTGTTCGAGTAGTAGGGTGCGATGTAATTGCCGTTGCAGCGCTTCTTTAGCTCGTTTGTTTTCGGTAATGTCGTGATTAACACCAACAGTGGCAACAGTTTTCCCCTCTTCATCTTGTAAAGAGACTACCGTTGTTTCGGAAATTCCCTCAGTGCCATCTTTGCGAATAAAGCGTATTTCTCCTGACCAACGTCCTTGCTGGTTGACTCTTTGCAGAATTTTGGCGCTTAATGTTGCGGCTACTTCCGGCTGATGCAAAATACTGGGATGTTTAGCTAAAATCTCGGCTTTGGTATAGCCAAACATACTTTCGGCAGCAGAATTCCAGTCAATAATATTTCCGCTTAAATCTGTGATAATTACGCCATCATGCATATTTTCAAAAGTGAGGGCTTGCCGACGCAGGCTAGCTTCGGCTTGTTTACGATGGCTAATATCTGTCTGAATGCCAATGAAATGACTTAACTTGCCATTCTCATCATGGATAGGAGAAATACTCAATTCATTCCAAAACAATGTACCATCTTTACGATAGTTGCGGAGAGTAACTTTGCAACTTGTCCCAGCTTGAATAGATGACCGCAATTCATTGATTGCTGGTTGCTGGGTATCTGTGCCTTGCAAAAATCGGCAGTTTTGCCCAATCACATCTGTAGCACTATAGCCTGTTATTTGCTCAAAAGCTGAGTTGACGTAAATAACTGGAGTCTTAGGGAGTCTGGCATCGGCAATAATAATTCCATTGCTGGTGGCAGCAAGTGCCCTCTCCCTCAGTCTTAAAGTTTCTTCAACTAACTTCAAATCAGTAATGTCAAACATAAACCCCCTCAGCATAGTAGGAATTCCTGCTTCCTCAACTACGCTAACAATGTCTCGCAGCCAAACAACTCGCCCGTCGGCTGCTAACATCCGGTATTCCAATTCGTGATTTTCGCACCTAGCAGTTGCTTCTTGACAATAACGAACAGATTTTTCTCGGTCAAGTGGGTGCAAATGATTAACCCAAAAATTTTCCTCATACCACTCTGCGATCGGATAATTTAGCAGGTCTATCGCTTGAGGCCCAACGTAAATAAATCGCCAAGTCTTCAAGTCTAATTCCCAAGGGATGACTTTGACAGTTTCCACCAACTGCCGCAAACGATTTTCGTGATTGCGGAGGGCAATTTCTACCTGTTTCTGTTCAAAAATCCTGTAACTTAACTCTTGATTTATGGCTGTTATTTGTTGATTACTTGCTTTCATCGCCAAGGCGAAATAGATTGATAATATCAATGTGATAACAACCAATAGCCCTGCAAGTACTACTTGGGTTAATAACCCCGGAATTTGAATTAAAATTCTCTGCCAGAGGAAAACTATAGAGATTGAGAAGAAAATTCCCAGCAACAGCGCTAGTAATTCTCGTTTGTGGGAAAATATCACAGCTTTGAACCAGTCATATTGGTGCTGTCTGACCACTTATTAACCCTCCAGCACTTTCAGGGCTTATTGCGCTAACTTTTACTTTTAAGTAATCTTAAATATCAATAGCAAGGGGACAATTACGGAATTTATTTTGAAGTAAAATATCTATGTATAATATTGAACGAAAACTTAATAATTTGTGGTTATAATTACAGGTTTTTCCATAGCAGCAAATTGTCTGCACAAGGCTTCGCTACCAGATGAACTGGCGATGGCGTAGGCGATAGCTAAGGTGCCGCTAACGCGAATAAACTTGAAGTTATTGGTTCACCAACATAGATGTGGAAAGGTTCACTATTTGGTAAATTGGCAAGGGTGGCTCAAAAACTCGGATTTGAAAAGGTACAACACAAAAGTCAATATCTTTGTTGGCAACATCCAGAACTTTAAGTGAAGTGTGAATTGTAATCTGGAGTTGTAAGCGATGTCTACGATGACCGACGCCTATGTATTTTTAACACCTTTAGCCTTACTTTTGAGCAAACTATGCCTGCGATCGCAACAAAAGGTTATAGGAATTAAAAGCAAGGGTTAAAGGGATTGAATTTTTCTTTTCCCCTTAACCCTTCTATTCTTACCACAAGAATGAAAAAGTCTCTTTTGCAAAAGACACTCATGAACAGAGTGAGCATAAAGCACCCGTAATAGAAACAAAATTCAGAAAGAAAATCTCTTTCTCTGTTCTCTGTAACTTCTAAGCTGTTCCCTATTTTCAAGATAGGTCTATTGCCTATACTTGTACTTTAAATTACAGCTTCTTGGCGTTGACAATCAAAAACAACCATGTAAGAAGCATTTGGTATTTCCTGAGGGAGATGACGCATATAGCCATCGGCATCAGAACGGCTGCGGAAGCGAGCAATAATTTCCCGTTGCGTATTAGGAAGTAGACGAGCGATCGCCCAAGAATTGAGGCGTTCTTTATAAGCAATAGGTTGATTGTCTGATTTGGAAGCTTTGTAATCGGTATTTTCTGACATAATTATGTTTTCCGTATGAAGTTTAATGAAGGGCGTTAATTAGTTTCTCGGTAGGAATGCACTAACGCTTTTTTTAATGCTGCTGCCACCTTGTTATTCGATTATTTATAGATTGTCAACACTTAGCGCTATATTTGAGACCAAATAAGTTGAAATTTTTTGGTGTCTATGAATCTAAAAGCCTTAATTTGCAATTGTTTCCAGAACACAACAATGATCAAGCAGAAATTTTGGCAATTGTTGCGTTTGCATGATTTGTATGCAACACATAAGTAAAGTCCGCATCAGTGTTCAAACCAACATCAATGTCTGAAAAAATACTATTAAAAGCTCAACAGAGAATAAAGAATAAAGTAAGTAGAATTAATGAGGGGGGACACCCTTTTAATTTTCTCTAGTGCGATGCCTAGTACCGCAAGGCGGAATTAAAAATTAAAAATTAAAAATTAAAAATGAATACAGCAAAGATATATTTAAATATTTATAGTTTATTTAAATATTAAAAAAAGATTTTTCTGAAGGCTTTTGCTATGGCTTTAATGGCAATATACATAGCAATCTGATTTGATTTTTAACTCATCCTACGGCTAGAAAAACATTGCTTTACTCATTTTCATAAAAAGCCATAAGAATATTTTATTAGTTGCGATCGCGTAGTGTCTACAAAAGACGAAGAAGCTTGACTCCTGTAATTAATCGAAATCTTTCAAGATAATATGTTTTTTTAAGTCAAAACTGACTATACCTTCTTCTTGTAATTTCCCTATCAATCGTGTAATTGTTACCCTGGTAGTGCAGCAGGCGCTAGCAATATCTTCGTGAGTCAAGCGAACACTTAAGCGAGTTCCCTCCGGCACAGCTTCACCAACTTCTCGTTTCAAAAGTTGTAATAAATGGTGCAAGCGTTCTTGTACCCGTCTTCTTCCACAAATTACTAAAAAAGATTCTGTTTGCTGTAAGCGCTGGTTAATTTTTGGTAAAAGCGTATGGCTTAGAGTTGGAGAAGCTGCTATCTCTGCTGCGTAAATTGACACCAACGTAACATCAGAGAGGGCTGTTGCTTGGTAAATGTTTAAAGATGTCAAACTAGATCCAAAAACCATTCCTGCTGTTGCCAATCCGATCAGCACTTCTTCTCCCGTTTCACAGTAGGTGCTGAGTTTGACTAAACCCTGACAAACATACCAAATAACTAATGGGTTGAGGGGAATAGTTTCTCCTTTAGAATGTTTATGCACGGGTCGATTGTGGAAGAGGTCGCCGTCATTTTTAACTATCTCTGATTTTAAGTGCTGACGCTCACTAATATTACGCAGCATCCACAGCAGAGAGATTGCCTTACCTTGGTGATTGCGGACAACTGTAACTGTCAAAGCTGCATCAAATAACTCACCATAACGTTGTTGCAAATGTACCAATAACTCTCTAATTCTGTCTGATTGCAATAGCTGCATCATTTCGCTGCGAACCTGTTGACGTTCTTCAATGACGACAAAATTAATAATTGGTTTGCCCACCAAAAAATGCTTGGAAACATTGAGCAACTTAGCTGCGGTGAGGTTAGCTTCTTGGATGATTCCTTCCGTATTAGTCACTAAATAGCCTTCTGGCGCTAACTCGAATAAATCTTGATAGTGTTGGCGTTGTGCTTCTAGCAAATTCCGTGTTTGTACTAGTTCCTCATTTTGTTGATACAGTTCATCCGCCGCTAACTGTACTATCTTTGAGGTGTTATAGAGTTCCTTAAAAGCTTGCGGCAACAAATCTGGGGAAATCCAAGGTAATACACTAGCAGTTTGGTATAAATCTGCTAAACGGTTGTTCAATACTTCTGCGCGTTGAATAAATTTTTCTATGTTCACCTTAAATTCCCGCTACTTACTTGCAGAGGTTGAGCAAAAAAATCTACTAGGTAAATCTTGAAAAAATTGCAGCATTCCCAATTTTGCTGAGTAATAAATTTAACTGGTTTTAAACTGTAATTGTTATTCAATAAAAGTATATTTATTTTAGGTTTTCGACAATTAAATAAAATACCAAAGTCGGGAAACCCTGGATCTAAACCTTAATTTTTTCACTATTGTTGAACCTGTTTTGTCAACTCCCCAATGAATGATTTAGTGCTAATTATAATTGTTTCCAATATTACTTACCCAGAATACCTGATAAGATTTTCCCCAACTTCCATCACAAGAATCAAGCTACTACTACCAAAGACATAGAACTTAAGTTAAGTTTCTTTGTATTCGGGAATACCTTACCTCTTAATAAATCTCACAACAAGATTCCCAACTTCTTAGAGAAGTCGGAAATTTGAGTCTTTTAATTTTAAAATCCATCATGGAACTATCTAGCACAGGCAAGAGCAAAACTTCTGAGGACAAGCAAGATATTAATTAGTTAAAAGTATTTGTATAGAAAAGCACATATTAAATTAATAATTATCCGCCTCTTTAGTTAGAAGATAAATGAACTAGTAAGCTGGTGTAATTTAACAATGCGTAACAGCTAATCAACGCGCAAGTTCTAAGGAGTGATGGGTGAGGTGTCAATACTATAAAATCTCGTCACTCCTTTTTACTTACTTCAAGCTTTTTACTAGTACAGTACGGCGGAAATAAACCACCCATTCCAAATGAATAAGCTAAAACACATCTAATTTGCATATCAAAATTTTATTAATATCGTGTGGGGTGGGCATCTTGCCCGCCCTGATTATGCAACTTGAATGCCGATTAGCTTAAAACACTTACGCTGTGTTCATTTTTAATTTTTAGTTTTTAATTTTTCATTTCGCCTTGCGGTACTAGTACTTGACCACAGGGATTATGCCAAGTTAAGGAAATTCACAGTAAGCATTTTAGTGCTTAAATAAGGACTAAAATTCTTACTACGAGCTTAACGGATGCCATCATTATCAATGGCGCTGTAGCTGTCGTTGGGGAAAAGCCCTAACCAAGGGTCAGAACTAGGAGTTAAAAATAGTTGGGCATATACTTGCTCATTGAGTGCTTCCACACTGCCTGTTTGCTTACCTTGCATAAACCATTGATGAATTTGGCTGTGCAGCATATATTCATTTCTGACTGTATCTAAAGCCATTGTGGCTTCAAATTTTTTCACTATAGTTGGCAGATTATCTTCTTGAGTGTTGGCAGAGCCAGACTTTTTGGCTTTGATTAAAGATATGCTGTTCTGATCTAGCTTGGCATCAACGGCATAGAGTTGAGCGATTTTGTTCCAGACTTCCTGGTCGGTAATTTCAGATAAGGCGTTTTGATTCCGTTCAGCATCAGACTGGAGAGCACTTAGCATTGGTCTTTCAACTACCATTTTAGAAACTGCCAGAGAGCTTGCTATTGCTGCTGTAGGTGGCTGATTAGAATTGTTTGGCGATTCCACCAACTTCGGGGGAGACTGGATACCCAGGCGGGATAAATCTGCAACCCATTGGGCTTGGATAGAATTTAGGCGATCGCTGTGGTATTTTCTTAAAAAAGACTCGCGATCGCTTGGTGTAAGTTTGCTGTAATTTTTTACTGCAACTTCAGCCTGCTGTAGCTGACGCAAAAATGCTTTGGGACTATATAACCCTGGAATTGCATCAATTGGACGACCCGATCCATCTAATATATAATGAATGCTATTGCCTGTAATCGTTCGTTCCAACTTGCGTCCGTCGCCAAAATCAATAGTTACTTTCGGTACAGGGCGCACTGATTGCCAGTGCAAAATGAAACGGTCTTGAAGCAGCCGAGAAATTTCAGCATTTGGATACAGCGCTACCCTGAAGAACCTACTATTAGCACAACTCAAATCCTGATCCAACCTGCCCAATAACCGCAGAGATAGAATGGGTTTACCACTAGTTCTAGCAGCAGCTTTGGCTTGTTCGATATCAGTGTACCAGTACAGACGAGAGGCGTAACAATCCCGTTGTTGGCAGAGTTCGTCTAAAGCTACGCGGAGAGCAGGGGAAGGTGGAACTGCACCTGAAGAATCAATGTTTAGCTTATTAGCATAGGATTTGAGAAATACTTGTAACCCTGTTGGGCCCTGTTTCCGAAGCACAGAAACTTCTTGAGATAGCTTGGAAAATTCATTTATAGGAGTTTGAGCATCAGCTGTCTGCAAAAAACTGAAGCCGACTAGCATGAGTGCGAAGGGATATTTAAGGGTTGTAAATTTCATATATTTTATTTTCAGAAAAATAGGGAGTGCGGATGACGCCATTCGTAAGTAGAGAAGTCTAGTTTAACTCGTAATAAGTTCCAGTATAAAGGACTATCAGTAGACCGAAAACTTTTGCAAGTTGATGAAAATGCTACTCATTTGCTACTCAAAAACAGTAATAACTAAAGCAGGATGTCTATTGCAACTGGAGTTAAAAAGCTTATGCCGTGGTTTGTAAAGATTGAAGAAGGCAAAGTTGATAAAACTACCTTTGACCAATATGTACCTGCTCACAAAGCCTACATTCAGGACTTGATTGCTAAAGGGCACAAAGCGCGAACAGGTTATTGGGCGGAGCAAAGAGGCGGGATGTTGCTATTTGAGGCAACTTCAAAGGCTGAAGCAGAAGCAATCGTAGCTGATGACCCGTTGGTACAACACGGCTGCGTCAACTATCAGCTTTATGAATGGCGAATTGTTATGGAATAACACACACTTACTGAATTTTAATGTTATGCTTTTAGAAGACCTGGATCTATGCGATTGCAACACCCAAATCTTGTCAGAACCGGAAGGTAGCAGCAACACGGGAGGCTTGTGGTAGGCGTAGTCTCCGGGTCGCCCTATTTTTAGGAGCGTTCAGCAACAATGCCTGGTTTTGGAGATATTGTTCAAAAAGCTTTTTACCTCGGTGTTGGATTAGCTTCTTACGCAGGTGAGAAAGCAGGGGGAAAATTAGCCCAAGTGCGATCGCAAGTCCAAAAACTGGCAGACGAAATGGTGGCAAAGGGCGAAATGAATACAGAAGAAGCCCGCCGCTTTGTCGAAGAAATGATGAAGCAAGCCCAACAAGCCCAACCATCTGCTGAAACCTCTGAAAAATCACCTGCTTCTGAACCTCGCCGCATTGAAATTCTAGAGGAAGATGAAGAGCTAACGGTGAAAGAAGCATCAACTGATGAGAATGTAGATAAATTACGCCAAGAAGTGCTAAACCTGCAAGACGAGTTAAAACGATTGCAACGCGATCAATAAACAGCATTCAGCATTTTTTGATCGAAATATAATTAATTAAGTGGCACTTTGACATGGCACTACAGATAGAAACTTGATAAGATACATTGCCTAGTGTGTACTCTAGTACTTCAAGCCAGATAACACAAAGCGTCCTGTTTATAGCCTGTAAAGGTGTCAAGTTTATGGAACAGTGGCAAAAAGATTTAGCAGAAATTATTGAAACAGTGGCTGATGAAGTAGAGCGTTTCTTCCTGGGAATGAGTGAAGTGGTAGACGCATTTTTTGAGCTAACGGAAGAAGTGACCGAGCAAGTCCATAGTAATATTGTCACTGAAGTCGATCAGTATTTACAGGATTTGGCTGAACCAATGCTGGAAGCTTACTGGGAACTGGAAGACATTGTGGCAGATGTAGATCCGGGTTTTCCTTATTCAGTTGAACCCACATCCGAAAAAAATCCTGCTTGCATCGGTTGTACTCACTACCACGGTCAAGTTTATAGTGGTAATTTGTTAGTTTGTGCCATGCATCCCCACGGTTGTGAAGATGAGAATTGTCCAGATTGGGAGAAGGAAGAGTATTGAATGGGGAATCAAATACTAGTGACTCCTATATCTAGACAAATGACAAATGACAAATGACAAATGACTAATAACAAATGACAATAGATAAATTACCTGAAAGTGTATCCCAGACAAGTCAAGAAATGAAGTATGGCGAACGCGATATTGCGGAAGGTAAACTAATTACCTTTCCGAATCCGCGTGTGGGGAGGCGATATGACATTAACATTACTTTGCCGGAGTTTACCTGTAAATGTCCGTTTTCCGGCTATCCTGACTTTGCAACAATTTATGTTAGCTATGTGCCTGATGAACGGGTAGTGGAATTGAAGGCGCTTAAACTTTATATTAATAGTTACCGCGATCGCTACATTTCCCACGAAGAATCTGCTAATCAAATTTTGGATGATTTTGTAGCCGCTTGTGATCCGTTAGAAGTCACGGTAAAAGCAGATTTTACGCCTCGCGGTAATGTGCATACTGTGGTTGAAGTGCGTCACCAAAAGTAAGGGAAGTTTTAAACGCAAAGGGACGCAAAGGAAATCGCAGAGGAACGCGGAGGATTACTTTGCGTTCCTCTGCGTTTAAACTTCAATTGGCGTCTCTTTTTCCTCACTTTTTGGCTGTAAACTCAGCAGGTCTAAAATATCTAAAACCTCTTGTTCAAAAGCAACTTGGGCGCGATTAGTTTTGCCACCAAAGTATAAGCGATCGCCTTTTTGCAATGCCCATATTTGCGAGTGGGAAAAGTAACTCATCACCACACCCAACATGAGTAAGCCAAACCCTGTGTAAACAATTGGTATGCCTGGATCAGCTTTAATTTGTAAGCCAGTGCTACCAACCACATCTAAAATTTTCAGCTTCACGCCATTAACTTCGGTGTACATCCCAGTACGGACTGTATCAACGAGTTTGCCAGTGGCATCATAAATTAATACCATTCCTTGCAAGTCTTTGGCTAACAAAGAGACACCCTCACTCAAATCCGGTTTAGTCGGAACCCAGGTTCCCCAAATCCGCCCGTTACCGTTGGTGTTCAATTGCGCCATCGGTAGCTGAAAAATCGGGCTGTTGTTAAATTGGACGCGAACACCTGCAATTCCCCAATCAGTTTGATAGAAAGTTACGCCATGATAGCGCAGAGGTTCGTTGACAAAAATCTTCTTATGGTCAACTTCCTTTCCCTGATTATTCAAGACAGACATATCCGAATAAAATTGATCAATGCCGCCAGATGGAGTGTAGTCAATCCAAAAACGATTGACGCGCACAGACCAATCTTTCGGGACTTGGGCTGCTGCTAAAGGCCCAGCATCGACAATATTTTTTACTTGAAATGTATCGCCACTGGCAACCATTTCCTGAGCCAGAAACCCAGTCATCGCCCCCCAAATTCCCCCTAGCAGAATCGCTACGATGCCAATATGAACGATAATTGGGCCAATGCGTCCGACTATTCCCTTGCGGGCGTAGAGGAGATTTTCTTTTTCTTGATCTTGAAAAATTTTATAGCGGTGTTTCTGTAATATTTCGCTGAGAGAATTCAGGGAACCAGTATCTAGTTCTGCACTTAAAGCTAATTTTTGAAATTGTCGTGGTTCTTCGTAATATTTCCAGCGCTGGGCAGCTTTTAAAGCTGGTAACTGACGGGTAAATGAACAAGCAGTTAAGCTAGTGCCAAATAAAATGAGTAATCCCAGAAACCACCAGGTACGATAAACGTGGTCTAACCCAACTACTTGAATTACCTTCCAAGTTAAGAAACCAAACAAAGCTGGATGTTCTGGATAGTTGGCTTGGTAAAATGCGGGTGATTGACCTTGCTCGATTACAGTACCAGTGGAGCTAAAGATGGCAATCAATAGCAGTAGTGCGATCGCTAGTCGTAAGTTGGTCAGTACGGGCAAAAGCTCTTGGCGTAAGAAATGCCCAGGTATTGCCCACCATTTTAATTCTTTGGACACAGAATCTTCTAAAGTCATTACGTGTAAAATCTCACAAAGGTATTAATAATATCAAAGATTGAAATTAAAAACTGCCAAGAGGAATCCGAGAAATTAAGGAAAATACACCGAATCCTACCAATAGTGCCCCGCTAACTGGGTTAATCCAACCAGACCAGCGACGCAATTCTAGTAACTTTTTAATTGAAGCTGTAAAAGTACCCGCTAAAATCAAGGGTGCTACATAACCGGCTGTGTAAGAAAGTAGCAAAACAGCGCCTAAAATTAAATCTTGTGTATTGGCAATCCAGCCCAGTAAACTTGCTAAAACAGGCGTGCTACAAGGAGATGCCACTAAGCCAAAAGTCAGCCCCAGCAAATAGGAACGCAATCCTGCTGGCAAATCTGGTGAAATCCAATTGGTTTCACCTAAAGATGGAAATTGCAGAGGTAGTGCTTCTAATAAGTTCAGCCCCATGAGAATGGCGATAATGCTGACAATAATCGGCAAACCGATTCCTACTTGACCGTAGACTTTCCCCACAAAACCTGCTATTATGCCCAATGCTGCCAATGTAGTTGCTAATCCTAAAGCAAACCAAGTTGATTGGGCAGCTGCTTGCAGGCGACTTTTAGCTTCATAGCCGCCGATGTAACCAATCGTAATTGGCAGCATAGAAAGCATACAGGGTGTGAGACTGGTGAGCAAGCCAGCCGCAAAAATGATACCAATACTGACCACGCTCAGGTGTGTCAGTTGGTTAGAAACGAGGCTGTTGGCAAATTGTTCTAGTTGGTAAATTTGGGTTTGGAAGTTATCAAGCATGGGGAGTTTTTGAGCGGGAAATGCTTACTCTGCTTGAATTTTAGCTTATTATTGGTTGGTGAGTCAGCAGAACTCATTATCCGAACCAGATATTATCTAAATTTCATCTGCCTAAGGAAATGTATCTAAAATACAATTAAGCTCGGATTATTCCTGAAGAAACACGGCTGGAGTATTTGGCATGATGATTGCATTACCCGGATTTAAGATTGTCACTTTGTTAAAAGCAGGGGTAAAAGCAGTCATATACCGTGGAATCAAGGTTAAAGATCAATGTCCGGTAATTATCAAAGGGCTACGTCCAGAACAGTGTACACCGAATAATATTGAACAATTCAAACATGAGTATGCGATCGCTCAAAGGTTAAACACCGCCGCCGCAGTTAAAATTTACGCCTTAGAGATGCATCAGGGAATCCCTTATTTAATTATGGAGGATTTTGAGGCGCGATCGCTCGACCAGTTTCTAGACCAATTTCAACAGCCTGTTCCGTTTCTGAAAATTGCTATTGAAATCACCAGCAGACTTGCACAAATTCACACTTATCACATTGTCCACAAGGATATTAAGCCGCAAAATATTTTAATTAACCTCGAAACTAATCAGGTCAAAATTGCCGATTTTGGAATTGCTGCCTTTATTCCATACCAGCAGCAAATGGTTAGCAGTTCTAGTCATCTTGAAGGCAGTCTACCTTATCTTTCACCTGAGCAAACCGGGCGGATGAATCGAGGAATTGACCATCGCAGCGATTTATATTCTCTGGGAGTCACATTTTATGAGATGCTCACAGGTCAGCTACCATTTCAAGGTAAAGACCCCTTAGAGTGGGTGCATTGTCATATTGCCAAATCTCCGCTATCTCCAACTAAACTAAACTCTGATATTCCCCAAATGCTCTCTGACATCATTATAAAATTGTTGTCGAAGGTTGCAGAACAGAGATATCAGAGCGCTTTAGGTTTGCAATTTGATTTGGAACAGTGCTTAAAACAATTGGAGACAACCAGAGAAATCCAATCCTTTGTTTTGGGTGAGCAAGATATCTCAGAGCGCTTTCAAATTCCTCAAAAATTGTATGGGCGAGAGTTAGAGATTGCCAAACTTCTCCAAGTATTTGAACGAGTTGTTAGTCAAGGAAAACCAGAAGTTGTATTTGTTTCTGGCTATGCTGGGGTTGGTAAATCTTCTCTAGTGAAGGAGATTCATAAGCCCATTGTGAGAGAACGCGGCATTTTTATCTGTGGAAAGTTTGATCAGTACAAACGAGATATTCCTTATTCCACTATTGTTCAAGCTTTTCAAACACTCGCTCGACAAATTTTAACGCAGCCTGAAGATAAACTCAATACCTGGAAAAAGCAAATACAAGCAGCATTAGGCAACAATGGGAGACTAATCACAGATGTAATTCCCGAAGTTGAACTAATTGTTGGAGAACAGTCTCCCATCCCAGAGTTGGGGCCTGCGGAATCTCAAAATCGATTTAATTTGGTTTTTCAGAGTTTTATCAACGTCTTTGCTCAAAAAGAGCATCCACTGACTGTTTTTTTAGATGATATGCAGTGGGCAGATACAGCTACTTTGAATTTAATTCAAACTATTATTACTGGTTCTAGTATCAATTATCTCTGCTTCATTTTGGCATATAGAGATAACGAAGTAGGTATTGTGCATCCCTTAAGTTTGATGATGGAGAAGCTTCGCCAGCACGGTGCAAGAACAACCGAAATTATTATTAGCCCTTTGAATCTTTTCTATGTCAATCAATTGATTGCTGATACCTTACATAGTTCAACACCACAAGTAGAACCTCTTGCAAAATTGATTATCCAAAAAACTGATGGTAATCCATTTTTTGTGAATGAATTTCTCAAAACACTGCATCAAGAAAATCTACTGAATTTTACCCCCCCTCCATCTCCTCTTGCTAAGGGGGGGTGGAAATGGGATCTAGCTGAGATCGAAGCTCAAGGGATTACAGATAACATTGTCAGTTTGATGATTGGACGGATGCAAAAACTGCCAATAGCAACTCAAAAGGTATTAAAGTTAGCCTCCTGTATCGGTAATCGCTTTGATTTAGAGGTTTTAGCTAGCGTTGGTGAACAATCTATTGAAGAAACGGCAAATGCACTTGTTGAAGCAATTTTAAGAGGGTTAATTATCCCCATTGAATCAGATGAAGGTGTTGATAAAAAATATCGTTTCTATCACGACCGAGTTCAGCAAGCTGCTTACGCTTTAATTGCCAATAAATCCAAGTCGGCTGTTCACCTGAAGATTGGGCAAATTTTGCTGAGTAATTCTACGCCTGAACAAGTAAACGAGCAAATTTTTGATTTAGTTAATCAACTAAACCTGGCGGTGGATCTGATTCTTAAACAAACAGAAAAAAATGAATTGGTGCGATTAAATTTCATCGCTGGTCAGAAAGCAAAAGCTTCTACAGCCTACAATCCTGCCAAAAGATTTTTTAGTATTGCCATGAATCTTTTGGCTGAGAATGCCTGGATTGAACAATACAAACAAACATTTACTTTATTTAGGGAACGGGCTGAGTGTGAATTTTTAACTGGGAACTTAGAGCAAGCAGAAGAATTATTTGAACTACTATTACTAAAAGCAGAATCTCATGTAGATAAATCTAATATTTATATGCTGCAAATCAGACTCTATCAAGTTGCAGGTAGATATGAAGAGGCGCTGACATTGGGATTAGAAGCTTTGAAATTTTTTGGGGTGGAATTCCCTGATTTTGATGAGCAAATACAAAGTGCGATCGCGATTGAAAAAAAACAGATATTAATAAATTTAGGTGATAGAAAAGTCTCTGATTTAATTAATGCTCCTGCAATCAAAGATCCAAATATTAAGACACTGATTAGTCTGTTGACAACTTTAGGCCCACCTACTTATCTCGGTAGACCTGATCTGTTTCCGTTAGTCGTACTTAAAGCTGTTAACTACTCACTCAAGTTTGGGAATACTGAAGATTCCTGTTTTGCTTACAGTATGTATGCCATGTTGTTAGTTTCCATCTTCCATGATATACCTACAGGCTATGCATTTTCTGAGATGACAATTCAATTGAATGAAAAGCTGCATGACTTGAAACTTCGAGGAGTTATTCTACACATTCATGGAAGTCATATTAATGTTTGGCGTAACCATATTGCTACCGATATTCCCTTTTTAGAGCGGGGATTTATCGCCTGTATAGAAGCAGGTGACGTGACGATGGCAAACTACAACGGCTATCAAGGCTCGTGGCAAATTATCCAGTTAGGCTATCCACTTGCAGAAACATATAAATCTCTAGAAAAATACATCGCATTCGCCCGCCAATCTAAACATGAGGCTGTCTATCAGACAATTAGATTACAGCAAATGCTATTAATGAATCTGCGCGGACTCACTCACTATAACCTGACTTTAAGTGCTGATGAATTTGATGAATCATTCGCGTTGTCTGTCATTACAGATGCAGGTTTTGTCAGTGGAATTATTTTTTATCATATTATTAAGTTAATTATATTTTTTACATATCAAGAGTATAATAGTGCCCTCAATTGTGCCTTAATATTATCTAATTTACCAGTTACAACACTGGCATTACCAATTGAAACAGATTATATTTTATATTACTCCTTGACTCTAACGGCTCTTTATCCAACAGTATCTTCTCCAGAGAAAAAACAGTTTTTACAAACCCTAGAATCTCATCAGCAGCAATTGGAATACTGGGCAAGTCACTGCCCTGATAACTTCTTACACAAGTCTCAATTAATAGCTGCTGAAATAGCTCAAATTGAAGGTAGGGATTTGGAAGCAATGCGCCTGTATGAGCAATCAATTGCTTCAGCCCGTCAGCAAGGATTTGTGCAATACGAAGCTTTGGCTAATGAGCTAACTGCTAAGTTTTATTTGGAGCGAGAGTTTGAATTAATTGCCAAAACCTACTTGCAAGAAGCAAAAAATGCATATCTGCGCTGGGAAGCATCTGCTAAAGTTAAGCATCTCGAAGAGTGCTATCCTCAGCTATTGCCACAACAACAATTTGTCTCTAACGGAACGTTTTTTAGCACGGGTGAACACCTAGACTTTCTATCAGTAGTTAAAGCTTCTCAAACCATATCTAGTGAAATTGTGCTTTCGCGGTTGTTGAAGACATTAATGCAAATTGTCATCGAGCAAGCAGGAGCAGAAATCGGTTATTTATTGCTGAAACACGAGCAAAATATGGTAATTGAAGTAGAAGCTAAGGTGAATCCCCAAGCAGAAAAGCTCAATGTTTATCGACGAGTATTTGAGGGCGAAATTTCACAGGTTATTCCGCAATCAATGCTGAATTATGTCCAGCGAACTCAAGAAACAGTGATTTTGCAGAATGCTACTGAGCAAAATATGTTTTCTGGAGATGAGTATGTAATCCAAAAACAACCTAAATCTGTACTTTGTTTACCGATCGCCCGTCAATCAGAATTACTTGGTATTTTATATTTAGAAAATAATCTCATCTCCAGCGCCTTTACACAGGAAAAACTTTCCGTACTGGAGATTTTAACAGTTCAAATTGCTATTTCTCTAGAAAATGCTCGTCTTTATCAAGGTCTAGAAAATAGCCAAGCACAACTCAACCTGGCGTTAAAATCTGCTCAAATCGGTGTTTGGAGTTGGGATATTGCCAACGATCGCTTTGACTGGGATGAGCAGATTTATCAACTATTTGGGTTAAAATCTGAAACCTTTGCTGGCACATCCGCAGCACTTTTAGCTCGTCTGCATCCAGATGATCGAGGATTGCTGGCTCAATCCTTGAGTCGAGCAATGAATGAAGGTGTGGAACATGATTTAGAATATCGAATTATTCAAGATGATGGCAGTATCCGCTACGCAGCCTGTCGGGGAAAAGCCTTTTTTAATGAAGCGGGTATTGCCACACACATGAGTGGTGTTGTGCTTGATATTACAGAGCGCAAACAATCTGAAGCCAAACGTATCCAACTGATTCAAGAACAAACCGCCCGACTGGAAGCAGAAGCCGATCAGGAACGAGCAGCATTTTTGGCTCAAGTCAGTGCAACCCTCGCCTCTTCTCTCGATTACGAAAGCACCCTAGCAAGTGTCGCAAACCTAGTTGTGCCCTACTTCGCCGATTGGTGCAGCGTTGACATCCTGCAAGACAACCAATCAATTAATCGGGTAGCAGTTGCTCACCGAGATCCAGGGAAAGTCAAACTCGGTTGGGAACTTCATCAGCGTTATCCGAGAAAGTTAGATGAACCTCAAGGTGTGCCGAAAGTGCTGCGTACAGGAATTGCTGAAATGGTAACTGAAATTCCAGATGCAGCTTTAGTAAAAGGCATCCCAGATGCAGAACATTTAAGGATTATACGTGAACTGGGTTTAAATTCCTGTATCATCTTGCCATTAATGGCACGTGAAAGAATTTTTGGTGCAATTTCCTTTTTTACTGCTGAATCAGAACGTCGTTACAGCGCAACTGACTTTTCCCTAGCAGAAGATGTTGCCCATCGAGCAGCGATCGCGATCGATAATGCCCGCCTTTACCAAGAAGCGCAGCAAGCAAAAATAACAGCAGAACGAGCATTAGAGCGCATTGCTCGTCTCCAGTCGATCACGGCTGCCCTTTCAGAATTGCTAACACCAGCCCAAGTATCTGAAGTCATTGTAGAGCAGAGTATGGCTGCCTTGGGAGCCAGTTCTGCCCTCGTCGCCTTGGTGAATGAAAGTAAAACTGAACTGGAAATTGTGCGTGCGGTTGGCTATAACCAAGAGTTGGTAAAGGCTTGGCGACATTTTGCCATCGATTCACCCTCTCCCTTAGCAGAAGCCGTGCGAACTGGGCAACCTGTTTGGGTACAAGCAACAGAAAATCGAGTAGCTAGTTACCCGCATTTGGCACAAATTTATGCCCAATATGACTTTGAAGCCTGGATTTCTATTCCATTGATGGTAGAAGGTTCGGCAGTTGGCGGTATAAGTTTGGGATTTTCCCAACCTCAACAACTAAGTGAAGAAGATCAAGCCTTTATCCTGGCGATTGCTCAACAATGTGCCCAAGCGATCGCTCGCGCCCATCTCTATGAAGCCGAACAAATGGCACGAAGCGCTGCTGAATCAGCAAACCGCATCAAAGATGAATTTTTAGCTGTACTTTCCCATGAATTGAGAACACCACTCAACCCGATTCTGGGTTGGGCAAAACTGATGCGAACCCGCAAGCTTGATCAAGCAACAAGCGATCGCGCCCTAGAAACCATTGAGCGCAATGCCAAGTTACAAACTCAATTAATTGAAGATTTGCTTGATGTTTCCCGCATCCTTCAAGGTAAACTTAACCTCAGTTTCGGCCCTATTGATTTAGCATCAACTATTGAAGCTGCCATCGAGACAGTGCGTTTATCGGCGGAGGCTAAGTCTATCCAGATTCAATACTTGTCAGAATCTAGTGTTGGGCAAGTTTTAGGCGATGCCAATCGATTGCAACAAGTCATTTGGAATATCCTTTCTAATGCCATTAAATTTACTCCTACTGGGGGACTGGTAAAAATTAAATTAGAGCAAGTTGGTTCACAGATACAAATCTGCGTCACTGACACAGGAAAAGGGATTGCGCCTGAGTTCTTACCATTTGTCTTTGATTATTTCCGTCAAGCAGATGGGGCCACAACTCGAAAATTTGGCGGTTTAGGTTTAGGATTAGCGATCGTTCGCCATCTTGTAGAACTCCACGGGGGGACTGTTCAAGCAGAAAGTCTAGGCGAAGATCAAGGAGCAACTTTCACCGTCAGACTTCCATGTTTACAAGATGAAAGCAAAGGAATCAAGGATGGAAAAGATAACTCCTCAGTTGTGGCGGATCAGTCCTCGCCCTTGTCTGGCTTAGAAATTCTGGTGGTGGATGATGACGCAGATATGCGAGAGTTTTTACCCTTCATGCTGGAGCAATATGGTGCAACTGTTACCGTTGTCGCCTCAGCCATTGAAGCTTTAACTTCACTGAGTCAATTCCAGCCAAATCTGATCGTCAGCGATATCGGGATGCCAGAAATGGATGGCTATATGCTGATGCGACAGGTGAGGAGTCTGAAACCAGAGCAAGGCGGGACAATTCCAGCGATCGCTTTAACCGCCTATGCTGGCGAATTGGATCATGAACAAGCGATCGCTGTTGGATTTCAACAGCATATTTCTAAGCCTGTAGATCCAGAAGAATTAGTGAAGGCGATCGCATCATTATTGAAGAAGAATTCAGAAGTCAGAATGGGCTAAACCTTAGCTATCCGCTAACAGGAGTCAGAATCAAGACGAACGAATACTCGCTAACGCTTTGCTATTCGCCAGCGATGCACTGAGCTATTCGTTGTGTCATACAGAATACCCAATAGATTCAAAGTCAACAAGAAGCCAATTTATTCCATCCATTATTATTGGAAATTTTTCTTCAGGTATGTTTAACTCCTGAAAACATTTATCTCTATAACTTTGTTTTTCACGAAAATTAGTGATGGCTTTAACTAATGGCTTTTTTACTTCGTAGCTTTCTTCAGCTTTAGCGATTGCACGTGCGGGTATTTCGTTATTTACACGCAATATTGCTAAGTCAATCAAATCTCTAGATTGTGTACTTGAATCGTTCCATCGGTCAGCATTAGCCATTAGTTTTGATGTAAATCTATCGCTTATGCTTAGACAAGGAATTTTTGTCCATTCTGGATAAACAGGAGGATCTAAAGTAAAAATACCATTAGCTACAATTTCTACTTTAATAGTTGTTTCATTGACTACAGCAGGGAAACGAATACCATATTGGTTTATTGTAGTGTCACCTAATTCGATATCTGTTATACTTTGAAATAATGCTACAATTCCTTCGTCGTAAATCAAATTTCTTAAATACTTGTAATTTTCAGTTCCATAAGGGAAGAGAAAATCAATATCTTTACTAAGCCTGTATTCATCATACTCTAACGCCAAGAGTGTACCACCGCCAAAGTATGCAGAAGCTTTTTTGAAAACTTCTGGATTGAAAGCATTAAGGATTTTAAGTATATTATTGTGATGAGCGAGATGAAACATTTCAAATTCCGGTAAGATCCAAGAGTTATATTTTTTTGCTAAATAATGAACAAAATCCTTTTCTTCTTTTTTTAAATTATTGAAGGTAGTTTGATGATGCCAATTACGTTGATACAATTGAACAATTTCTTTCTCACTCATTTGATATACATTTTTTAGCTGCCAACCAATAGACTCTAGAAATGGCAGCTTTTGAGGATTGAGCATAAAATTAATTTTTAAATTTTATCTTGTATAGGACAATACGCTTGGGTTAAGTCTTTACTCTTTGTCAAAGTGAATTTTTTTTAACGAACCGCAAAGGACGCAAAGGACGCAAAGGAAGAGAAGGAAGAAATGCTTAACTGAACTGTATTGTTGTATCGGACTTACGCACAGGTAAAGGAAAACGTAGACGCATACTCCTACGGAGAAGCAAGCTACGCGCAACGTCTGGTAGAGAAGCGCCTTGCCGCAGAGGACAAGGAGCAATGAGAGTTTGAGAGAGTTTTTGCGTAAGTCCTATTCTAGACTTGTGAGAAATCCGGGTTTAGTCCCCATTCCCTATTCCCTTTCTCACAATAAATCTGTGATCGAAAATAACCGTTGTCGATCGATTTGTTGCAGCTTGATTTTTTCGGTGTAGAAAGCCTGATAATAAGATTGATAACGCTCTGGTTCAACTTCTGGATCGGTTTGTTGCCATAGCTCCAAAAAGTGGCGATAGCGTTTTTCAAGCATCACTAAATCCATGCAAGCGATCGCAGCTTGAACTACTTGGGGAGTCCGAAGTATTTCTTTTTGGTTTTTTTCATCCACATGAAATAAATGGGAAATTAACGCCATCTCGTTATCAAATTCTAAGAACTGATCTTGCAGGCGGGAAATTAAATTTGGTATGGACGCAAAATTTTTCGTCTCTCCATCAGTGGATGAAATTTCTAAAATCTGTTGCCATAAAAATCGGTGGTGCGAAAGGCTAAATTGCAAATCTCGCTCTTCTAGTTCGTCAATAATTGCTTGACGCTGTTCAGGACAATGTAAGTAAATTCGCAGTAATAAAGCCTCTGCGTGTTCTAAAAGACTGCGTTCTGTGGGGAGTGGGGAGTGAGAAACTTTGCCACCTCCCCATGCTTTCTTCGCTGACACGGGCTTAGTGTATGTAGCCGCAGCCGGAGCAATTTGAGTTAACAGATTTTCGACTCTTAGAGGTATGAGTCTGGTATCTCCCAAGCTGAGTATTTCTGCACAATAAGAAACGTAATAATTGCGTGTATCGCTATTAGCTATATTTTTAAGTAATTTGACTAATTGTTGAGTGACTTGCTGAAAATCAGTAGCCTGTTTTAAGTCGCGGTCTTGAATAATTTGCTGAATCTGCCAGTCTAACCAAAGTGGTGCATTTGTTAGCAGTTCTCCATAATCTTCTGGAGTATGGCTATGCAAATATTCATCAGCATCCTTGCCATCAGGTAAATTGAGAATTTTTAGCTGAACTTCGCCTTTATATGCTAGTTCGGCAATTTCACCGATCGCCCGTTCGGCGGCATTAGTTCCAGCTTTATCAGCATCAAAGTTGAGTACTAATTGTTTCGATTCGGTGTAGCGTAAGATTAGCCGTACTTGTTCTAAGCTTAAGGCAGTACCGAGAGAGGCGACGGCGTTATTAATACCAGCAGCGTGGAGAGCGATCGCATCAAAATATCCCTCTACCACCACTGCTTGATCGAGTTGGGAAATTCCCCCTTTGGCTTGATCGAGGGCAAATAAGGTTTTACCTTTACTAAAAAGTTCGGTTTCTGGTGAATTCAGATATTTAGGTTGCTCATCCGTCAGAGTTCTCCCACCAAAAGCAATGACACGCCCTTGGACATCGCGGATGGGAATCATTAAGCGATCGCGGAATACATCATAATAACCGCCTCCTTCCCGGCGTGGCTTAATCAATCCCGCTTTTTCTAGGATTTGCGCGGGCAAATGTTTATCTTCCACTAAATAACGATAGAGAGTTTCCCAACCTGCGGGGGCATAACCTAAACCAAATTGCTGGATAGTTTCTTCTTTAAGCTGGCGGTTAGATTGCAAATATTGAAGTGCCTGTTGCCCTTGGGATTGTCTCAGGGCGTGTTGATAAAACTGTGCGGACGTTGCCAAAACTTCATATAACTGCTCACGCAAAGATAGCTGACGCTGTAATTCTTGGCGTTGTTCGGGTTCGAGAGTTTGCACAGGTACTTGGTAACGCCGTGCTAAATCCAGCACCACATCAGCAAAAGAGCGTTTCCCCAACTCCATGACAAACTTAATGGCATTTCCCCCAGCTTGACAGCCGAAGCAATAGTACATTTGCTTGGTTTGACTGACAGTGAAGCTAGGAGATTTCTCATCATGGAAGGGGCACAAACCGACAAAATCTTTACCACGTTTGCGTAAAACTACGTATTCAGATACTACATCTACAATATCAGCCCGTAGTTTAACTTCCTCAATTGTGTCTGGGTGCAAGCGGGGGATTTGCATGGCTTTGTCATTAGTCATTGGTCATTAGTCATTAGTCATGAACTTTGAAAAAAGAACAAAGGACAAATGACTTTGGGCTTCTGATGGCTATTATATTCTTGTTGCTAGACCAAGAATAATCTGTAGACTTGCTTGCACCAAATTTTATCAGAGGAAATACTGAAGATGGGACGTATTTTTATATCGGCGGCTCATGGAGGCAGAGAAGTTGGAGGAACTGATCCAGGTGCGATCGCAGGTGGTACAACTGAAGCTAAAGAAATGATTCTGCTACGGGATTTAATTGTCACGGAACTGAGGGCGCGGAGTTTGGAAATTTTGGCGGTTCCTGATGACTTGAGTGCCGCCCAAACTATCACCTGGATCAATTCCCGTGGCCGCCGGGGTGATGTCGCCCTAGAAATTGAATCTAATGCGGCTAACAGCCCTTCGGTGCGTGGGGCTAGTGTCTTCTACATTGCTAATAATAGCGAGCGTAAAAGCAATGCTGAACAGGTGCTGGTAGGGTTGTTGCGCCGCGTACCCCAATTACCAAATCGAGGAGTCAAGCCAGATACAGATAGTGGATTGGGTAGTTTAGCATTCTGTCGTCAGACAACGCTTCCAGCTTTGATGATGCAAGTGGGTTTTCTTAGCAATCCAGATGATCGGGCTTTGCTGCAAACTCGTCGCCGCGATTTTGCTTTGGGAATTGCCGATGGATTAGTAACTTGGAGTCGTGTAATTGACCCCACCCCTGGAACTCCGGCGGAACCAAATTATCTAGCAATTAATATCAATATTAACGGGCAAAATTACTCAGAACAAGGAGTTTTAGTTAATGGTAATGCTTACATCCCTATTGATTTAGTAGACCGTCTCCAGATTGACCTTTCAAAAACAGCTAATGTCAATCGGATTACTTATCGCAAAATAGTTTATGTCAAAGCGATCGAACTGCGAGATTTTAATGTTGCTGTCAGTTGGGATGCTACAACTCGGACTGTCAGCTTGCGCTCGAATTTGGTAGTTTGCCCTGGTCAATTTGATCGAGTAATGTCGAAAGGTAATACTTCAGAAATGGAGTTACAACTATTCCTCAGAAACAATAATGAAAATGCTTTAGTCAAGTTTCCTGATATCCCACAACTTTACCGAGAAGAAGCAGGTATCGAGGGAGTGAACTACGATATTGCCTTTTGCCAAATGTGTGTAGAAACTGGATTTTTACGGTTTGGTGGCGATATTAAACCTGAGCAAAATAACTTTGCAGGTTTAGGTGCAATCGGTGGCGGTTCCGAGGCTGCATCTTTTCCGAGTGCCAGAATTGGTGTCAGGGCGCAAATTCAACATTTGAAAGCTTATGCGAGTTTAGAACCCTTGGTACAGGAAGTAGTAGATCCAAGATTTCGCTTTGTTACACGCGGAATTGCGCCATTAATTGATCAACTATCAGGACGCTGGTCAGCAGATTTAGATTATGGTAAGAAGATTTCAGCAATGTTTAAACGATTATATCAGTCAGCAGGACTTTTTTGAGTTTTGAGTAACTTCTCATAGCAATTTTTTTAGGGCGTTGCAACAAGTAATGATATTCAAAAAATTTCCGTTTAATTATGTAAAGTGGAAATATTTTGGATAGCATTAAAGTATATACGTAATAATTATATTTAGGATAGATATAGGGCAAAATTCCTGTATAATTCCTAAATATAGATATTATCTAGAAAAATTATCCTGGCAGTAAAGCTCAATTGTGTGAGCAATTATTGAAGTAAGTTATTTATGAGTTTTTCCAGTACTAATCGGCAAAGCATCTTATTTCTGGCTGCAAATCCTCAAAACACTACCCGTCTACGGCTCGATCAAGAGTTGCGGGATATTGGAGAAGGACTGCAACGCGCTCAAAAGCGTGACCAATTTCAGCTAGAGCAACGGTTGGCGGTTCGTCCTCGTGATATTCAACGGGCGATGCTCGATATCAGTCCGCAGATTGTCCATTTTTCTGGACATGGGGCGGGGGAACAAGGGCTAGTCTTTGAAGATGAAATTGGTAACGCAAAGCTTGTGAACGGGGAAGCCTTGGCAGGACTATTTGCACTATTTGCTGACCAAATTCACTGTGTTGTGCTCAACGGCTGTTATTCAGAAGTGCAGGGGAAAGCGATCGCTAATCATGTTGACTATGTAATTGGCATGAACCAAGCAATTGGCGATAAAGCAGCCATCGAGTTTGCAGTCGGGTTTTATGACGCGATCGGGGCAGGTCGTTCCGTTGAGTTTGCCTATAAACTAGGGTGTGCCGCAATTGGGATGGCAGGCATTGCAGAACACTTGACCCCAGTGCTGCTCAAAAAATCTCCATCTTCTGATGTCATCGTTCAACCCACCTTGAATACTGTTGTTCAACCTCCAGTTGAGCAATTACAGAAGACGCCCATTGATGTCTTTATCTCCTACTCCCATAAAGATGACGAGCTGCTGGAAGAATTTGTGACTCATCTGGCTAACCTCAAACACCAGGGTAAGATTACTGCCTGGTACGATCGCGCCATCGAAGCAGGGGAAGAATGGGAAGCTCAAATTAAAGGGCAACTGGAATCTGCTCGGATCATTTTGCTGCTGATCAGTCCCCCATTCATGGGATCAAATTATTGCTATGACATAGAAATGCAAAGGGCGATCGCCCGACATAATCAAGGTACAGCAAGGGTAATTCCGATTATTCTCAGACCTTGCGATTGGAAAGATTCGCCATTTAGTAAACTCCAAGTTTTGCCAAAAGATGCCAAACCCGTAACTCAGTGGAGCGATCGCGATACTGCGTTTCTAAATGTAGTAGAAGGAATTCGCAAAGCGGTTAATTCCCTGTAAAATATTCAAAAAAGTAGATTATTCGTCAAAAAAGAGTGTGTTTGCCGTGCGATCGCAGAGTTAGAATCATCCCTTGGCAAAGTTCGGAATGTTCCTATCCTGATTTGTTTCTCTTCTAAATCTCAATACTATATGGCTATCCAACTCTTGCAGTAAATTTTTTCAGGCAAGTATGGATGCTAAAATCCCAGCGATATCAGCAGATATTTCAGACATGAATTAAGGAGAATATATGCCTTCGCTTAAGCGTTTAGAGGCAAAACGTGAAGACCTAGAAGAGGAATATGAAGAAGTTCGCAAAAAGTTGAAATGGTTCAAGAAAGAAAGAATCACCAAAACTGATTCGGAAGCTAAATATGAGTTGGAACAACGAATTGAGGAGTACGAATCCAGATTAGAAAAAATAGATGAAGAACTCGAAGAGTTAGAAGAGCAGATTAATCAACCTAAACGAGTAGAAAACTCTGATTTAGAAAAAAGCCAAACTTTCGATTTCTTATATAAATCACTATTGAAGTTAGGATACTGGGAACAGCACAATCTCTTTGAAGAAATTGCTGGTAAATACTCTCATGGTATATTTTTGATCCAAGGTTGTTCCAAAGACTATGGTCAAAGATGGTTGCTCAATCGACTAGCTTCGATTATCCCGAATATTTTGGAAGGTAAAAAAATTTTTATTGACTTAAATAGAACTTCATCAAGGACAGATATTTTAGCGATTTGGGATGAATTTGCCGGCTGGGTTACTTTACCTGAAAAGAGTTCACCTTCTCAAATTACTGAAAAAATTTGTGAACTATGGAAATCACAGAATGTTTTAATTGTGTTTAACAATGCTGATGAAACGATTAAAGAAAATTTGTGTGATTTACTTAACGGATTTTGGGCATCACTTACTCAAAAAGTATTAGAAGATAATCATCAACAAAATGCCTTTAAACTACTCATCTTCCTTATAGACTATCAAGGTGTAATATCTCAGTGGAATGTCGGTTTTGTCGAGAAGTATGATTCAGATTGGCAACCAAATTACCCTCTGGGATTGCCTGCAATCAATCCATTCTCAGATAAGGATTTAAGAGATTGGTTAAATTTTCAGAGTGATTTCTTACCTCCAGCTATCTCTGCTAATAAGACAGAAACCGTTAGAGTGCTTTTAGAAAAGCAAGGGGTTCCAATGCCAACTTTACGAAAAATTTGCGATCTTTGTGGTTGTAATTGGTTTGAACAGGAGGGCAAATGGTTACGTCTCTAAATTCTAATCGCCTTGAATATACTGGCGTTAAGCAACCGAAGCCAGGGGATAGTTACAAAGGTAAACTTATCTATCCTTACCTACCCAGCCAAAAATTAGTGGATGTTGTGAATCTAGCGATTTACTTAGGTCGTCCATTATTACTTAAAGGAGAACCTGGATGTGGCAAGACTCAACTAGCCCTTGCAGTTGCTTATGAGTTAGGACTAGATTTTGAGGCTTTGTATGTAAAATCGACTAGTCGAGCTAAAGATGGTTTGTATGTTTATGATACCGTTGGCCGGCTACGAGATGCTCAATTAGCGGCATCTGGTTCTTTAACTATAGAAGAAAAACAACGCTTTGATAATCCAACATCTTATATTCGTTTGGGCCCATTAGGTAGAGCTTTTATTAATCCTAAGCGAACGGTAGTTTTAATCGATGAGATTGATAAAGCCGATATCGATTTTCCCAATGATTTATTGTTAGAACTCGACGAGCAACTGATTCAGATTGAAGAGGTGCGAGAAAACGGGAAAGAAAAAGAGATTAAGGCAGTCAATTCACCAATTGTTTTTATCACTAGTAACGACGAGAAAGATTTACCTGACGCCTTTTTGCGTCGGTGTTTATTTTATTACGTCCATTTTCCCGGCTACGAACAAATTGTGCAAATTGTCAAGTATCGATTCCCTGATATTGCAGATGAACTGACAGATACAGCTGTTTCCCGTTTTATGAAATTACGGGAATCTATGGAGGGTGAAACAGGTAAATTCAGTAAGAATGTGAGTACGAGTGAATTACTCGATTGGATTAAGGCGCTAAAGCGAGATTCATTACAAGAAGTATTAAATAAGTTGTCGGGGGAAGCTCAACTGCCTTACTTAGAGGTATTACTCAAAAGTTGGGATGCCCACATTAATTATTTGAGGTTAATTAGCGATCGTGAATGATCCAGCATTATTAGAACTATTCACCTGTTTAAGGAAGGCAGGTTTTCCCTTGGGGTTGGCAGAATATCATCTGCTGCTGGAATCTATTAATGCAGGTTTTGGTACTCGCGATCGCACTGCACTAGCTCAACTATGTTCTGCGCTTTGGGTAAAATCTCAGCGAGAAGAGCAGATTTTTCACGATTATTTCAACCAAATCATTCCAGATAGACTGGAAGAAAAATTTTTCCCCAACGAAACCAACAAAAAGAATTCAACAGATATCGAATTAATACCAAATCAAAAGAAACAACCGACTTTAAACAAACATAAAACTCGAATATCACGTTTACTAACGTTAGGGGTTGCGACTTGTATTGTTGCGATCGGTAGTGCAATATTCATCAAAGATTACGTTTTTATAGATACATCACAACCTGGCAGTTTAGCCTTTAGTGGCATTTTTTTTCTTCCTCCTCAATTCATAGTTAAAGAAACTGAAAAGACAGCTAATATCAAAATTATTCGTACTAAGGGCAGTCATGGGGCAGTCAGCATAACATTAATTATTGAAAAGAGGATTGAAAAATCAGACATCCTCGACGATACTTCTCAAGTCATTCAATTTAAGAACGGTGAAGTAGGAGAAAAAACAATCCAAATTCCTATTTTCAACAACAATAGGGCGGAAGCTGACCAGAAAGCAATTTTAAGCTTAACTAAGCCTCAAGGTGGAGTTAAAGTTGGTAATCGAAATAAAGCAGACTTAACTATCCAAGATGATGATGAAGGTATATGGGAGAAATTAAAGCGGATAATTGTTAATAATTTGGAATTACTAATGCTTACAGTTCCAACTTGTATTTTTATGCTGCTTGTTGTCTGGAGGATATGGAAAATTCGACAAACCGCCCCTCTCAAAGACAAAGCGACTGTTCCTGAGACTTACATCAACTTAAACTTACCCAAAACGATGCTGTCTCCTGAAGTCATTCGGACAATGGCTGACGAGATTCAAGTTGCTAAAGCAATCAGGCGCGAGGATAATCAACTTAGCGAATTTCCACTGATTGTTAACGATTTACCTGTCACCCATCGACAAATGAAGCAAGGGTGGCGTTATCTGCGTCAGTTTAGTCGTGAGGGGCCACCAATTGAGCTAGATATGGAAGCCACTATTCAACAGGTTGCCCAGCACGGAGTTTTATTAAATCCTGTATTGGTTCCACGACGTACCAACCGCATAGAACTTCTGCTGTTAATCGATCAAGATGGTTCGATGGTTCCGTTTCACCACCTTTCTCAAGAGTTGGCAGATACAGCATTGCGCGGTGGACGCTTCAGCCGGGTTCGGGTTTACTATTTTCACAACTGTCCAGATGAATATTTATACCGCGATCGCTATCATTTAGAGGCAGAATTAATTGATGATTGTTTATCAAACTTACCTAAAACCAGAACAGTTTGCTTGATTTTTAGCGATGCTGGCGCAGCACGTGGTGGATTTAGTTCTAGACGACGGCGGTTAACAAAATTCTTTTTAAAAGAGTTACGGCAGCATGTACGTTATGTTACCTGGCTCAATCCGGTTCCTCGCGATCGCTGGCAAACTACAACCGCCAATGATATTGCCGCTTTAGTTCCCATGTTTGAGGTAAATCGTCAGGAATTTTACAAAGCGATCGATGTTTTACGAGGACGGCATCAACCTCTGGGGGAGAGACGCTAAGATGACGAATTCTAGTGCTTTGCTGCCGGAAACGCGCTCTCAGGAAATTGAAGACGCGATCGCATCATTTCAGAGACGATTTACCCAAGCCCATGTATATCTAGCCTATCATGCTGCCTTGCCCATCGCTCTCACGCCCCATTTGACCTACTGCCTCTGGGCAAATTTTCCGATGGATATCGCAAAGCAAGACTTGAAGATACCCTGGATTGCAGTAGCCGACTTACTCCTCTCTCCACTCTGCAAAGAAGTAGGACATGAACTATATGAGATGGATGCAGATTTACGCAATTATTTATTAGAGCAAATGATTCAACATCCTAGCTTCAGTCAGAAGCGTGTTGAAGAATTAGCCCATTTTTTACTATCCTACGTACAGCGAGAATTGAATGATTCTAAATCGTCTATACAAACTCTGGCTCAAGCTCAACGTTGGACGGCACTTGCATATATCTACCCTGAAGCTGTCGCCCATGATTTGGCTAACAAGCTTAACGAATTAAGCCTTAGCGAAAAAACAGAATGGCTGCGGCTGACATCATTAACAGAAGCGATCGCCACTCCTTTACGTCAAGCTAATTTTGAATCCCTGCTAGCGTATCTTCAGGGGATGCGCCAACTGGCTCGTGGCAATCATATCCAAGCAGAATCAACCCTCAAATCTTTGCCAGCCCATAATAATCAAATTGTCGTCGCCGGAGTCACTTTACCGATTCCTAACTTCCAGGACTCTAATTGGCATATCAACCCGATTGCATCCAGAGCTACTTTTCTAAAGTCATTTAAATTTGAGACAGCTAAACTGATTCGTCAACCCCAATCCCGGTTTATACGGTTGGGTTCACGCTGGGTAATCGAGCGACACAAACAACAAGCAACCCTATTTTATGAGCAATTAGAGGGACAAGTTAATCTTGAAATGGTGCGGATACCAGAGGGCAACTATTGGATGGGAACCGCACAAAAAGAAGGAGACTACCGCGAACGCCCCCAACATCAAGTCACCATTACTTCCTTCTTTTTAAGCCGTTTTCCTGTGACGCAAGCCCAGTGGCGGGCAATTGCCAAGACTACCAAAGTCAGGATTGAACTGAATTCTGACCCCTCCGACTTTCAGGGTGATAATTTACCTGTGGAGCATATTACTTGGTTTGAAGCGATCGAGTTTTGTGAGCGTTTGCAATTACAGACTGGAAAACCTTATCGTTTACCCAGCGAAGCCGAGTGGGAATATGCTTGTCGGGCAGGGACAGAAACCCCATTCTACTTTGGCGAAACGATTTCTCATCAACTTGCCAGTTATGACGGAAGCAAACAAACTAGTGAAGTAGGTTCTCATAATGCAGCGAATGCTTTCGGGCTAGATGAGATGCATGGCAACGTCTGGGAATGGTGTGCCGATCACTGGTATGACGATTACACGAATGCACCAGCAGACGGAAGTGTCCGAATTACTAACAACAGGGCTTCACCTAGAGTTATCCGGGGTGGTTCTTGGATACATGAACCTGGTTCATGCCGTTCTGCCTATCGAAACGGCATTCCTCCCAAAAACAAAGTGCTTACAATTGGCTTTCGAGTTGCCGTGTCATTGCACGAGGCAAATCTCAGATAATCTTGTTAAGATTAATGGATATTTATTTATTTTTAATACAATAATTTTACAATTTTGCAAAATCTTATTTAAGAGTCCCTCAGTGGGTGCCGTTAACGTTAAGCAAAAGTCCTATAGTTAAGCAAGGCTATAGCAACGGTGGGGGAATATCCTGTATGAGTATCCTTTCTGATCTTCAGACTAAAAAGCTTGGATTGTTTGAACTAATAGCAATAGGCTTCGATTTATATCTAAAGCATTTCCGAAGTTTTTTTAGCCTTCTTTGCGTGGCAATCTTGCCTTTTTTAATCATCTTTCAAATTTTAATCTTAAATGTTTCTTCAAATTCCATTTTATTGATTCCCTTCGGAATCTTTTATATATTTTATTTGTTCGTTGTGATTCCAGTTTATACTATTGCATTTGCTATTCTTACAGAAGGCTACATCTTGGGGGAAAATCCTCAGCTAAATGTTGTAATTAGACGAATTTTGTCTCAAATTCTACCGTTAAGTTGCTTAAATCTAAGATTTGGTATCATTGTTGGCTTGAGGCTTTTCTTACTCATTATCCCAGGTGTTATTTATGCAATAAATAACGGTTATTGTGGTTTCGCCTTTATACTTCGAGATCAAAGAGGTAAAGCAGCATTTCAATACAGTCGATCATTAGTCAAAGGGAACTGGTGGAAGGTATTTTTCTTCAACGTACTACTTAATATAATCATTTTCGGCTTCCAGGCAGCGATGAACAAAATTCTAAGTAACGTTATTGTAAACTCTCCAGCATCAGTTACTATTCTTTCCAGCACATTAGCAAGCTTATTTACACTCGGAGTTGTAATTAGTGGAGTTTTGCTCTTTCTCAACTTAGAGTTTCAAAAACAATAAAAGAAGAAACGAATCTTTTGAATCTGCACGTATCATTTAAGTATGTCTGATCCATCTGCCATAACTATTTTATTTTTAGCAGCAAATCCAGTAGGAAGCTCTCAGTCGCATTTGGAGCAGGAAGCGCGAGATATTAGTGATGGGTTACTAAGAGCAAGACATCGCGATCGCTTCAAATTTGAGCAACGATGGGCGGTACGTTCTAGAGATATTCAACTGGCTCTACTAGAATGCAATCCTCAGATTGTTCATTTTGCTGGACATCGCAAACAAAACAAGATATTAGAACAAAAAGGAACCATAACTCAAGAGTTTGCTACTGCTACAGAAACAGAAATTGAGTCAGAGGAAGGATTAGTATTTGAAGATGATACCGGACATATTCATCTTATTCCTGCCAATGCCTTAGCAGATTTATTTAAGTTATTTTCAGATCAGGTAAACTGTGTTCTCTTGAACGGTTGTTACACCGAGTATCAAGCAAAGGTAATTGCCCAACATATTCCCTATGTGATTGGGATGAAGCAATCAATTACCAATAAAGCGGCTCTAGATTTTGCTTTGGGATTTTATGATGCGCTAGGATCTGGTAGGTCAATGGAGTTTGCTTATAATCTCGGTTGTTCAGCAATTCAAATGGCAGGACTGTCTGAACATTTGACTCCTATTCTCTATAAAAAAACAGAATCTAATACTATTTCTGCGCCAGATGATTCTTCTAAGTTAAATGCTGTTTTAGGAAATGGTACAACTCGAAACATATCTTCAAAACGGCATATTCAAGAAAAGCGCGAAGACTTAGAAGAAGAATATCAAAATGTTCGTAAAAAGTTAAAATTTTTGAAGCAGGAATCGAATATTAAAACTGATTCAGAAGCTAAATACGAGCTTGCACAAAGAATTGAACAGTATGAAGTTCAATTGCAAAATATTGAGGAATTGCTTGAAGAATTGGAGAAAAAATTAGGGTAAGCAAGTGTAAATAATTAGAAGATGGTGTAGGGGCAATTCATGAATTGCCCCTACTTAAAGCGCAGCTTCACACATCTCGCTGATATTCTTCTAACAATTGCGGAATGTGATCGTACCCATCTACACCGATAAACGCAATAATTTTCGGGCGATGTTGCTGCAATAGTTTTTGGAAAGCTTCTGCCCCTATCTGTCCTTGTAAAATTGTTATTAACCCTGCTGCTTGCCGCCACTCACTAGAAGCAATTTGCTCTAAAAGATACATTCCCAAGCAGCCTGTGTAAACAGTTTTTTCCGAATTTTGCAGATGATAATAAGCTTCTGCCAAATAAGCTAAGTTACGCCCTTGGAGATACAAATCACCGGAAACTTGCGCTGTTTTAAAGCCATCTTCGAGATACTTAATTGCCGTTTGGTGTTGTCCAATTACTAGATAGGCAATTCCTAAGCTGCTGACACATAAGGCTTTACTTTGAACATCACCTAATTTTTCTGATAATTTTAAACCTTGTTCCAAATAATTAATTGCGGATTCATAGGTTTCGGGTTCTAGATTATCCAATTCCTGAGCTTGCATAACTTCGCTGTAACCTAAATTTACCAGCGCGTTTGCTTCTCCTGTGCGATCGCCTGCTTGCCGACTCAATATTAATGCTCGTTGGCTGTAGTTAATTGCTTCAGCATAATTTTGTTGTTGCACGTAGGTGCGGCTAAGGTGGTTGAGATTGGCAATTTCACAGGTGCGATCGCCTGAATTTCTGGCTATCTCTAACGCCTGCTGATGAAAGTCAATAGAGCGCTGGTATTGTCCCAAAGCACGCTGAGAATAACCTAAAAGAGTCAAAATTCGCGCCTTCTCTTGCGTTCCCTCACCTCTTCGCAGTGGTTCATCCAAATAATCTAGGGCATCTCGCAAATAAGTGCCAGTAAAAGAAGCAAAAATCCCGCCGTAAAAGGGAAAATAAGGACGCTGGGCAAAGGTTCGTAAAATCTGGAGCATGATTTGAGAACAGGCATCGCCGTACACTTTCCCAATGCTGCCAAAACCACTTGCTAACTGACTCCAAATCACTGCAAAGGTCAAGAAAGTGGAAATGGATAACTTTGGCCCCGCTTTCACATCGTAAGCTTGTTGGTCAAACCAGTTAATTAATCCCCGTTGCAAGTACTGTAAAATCAATGCCATTTCCACCCAATCTCTGAGGGTGATTCCCCGTTGTCGCTGGGCAAACTCAATTGCCGATTCTTCCATAGCCAAGGTGCGAAGCAGTGCTTGGGGTAACTCACTATTGAGTTGTTTAGCCCAACTTGCCCAAGGGCCACGTTCTCCCGGTACGCCGCCAAATCCCAGAGATTCTTTTTTGTCATACATCCAACTGAGCAAGTTGTCTTGCAATCGCTGCCAAGAAGCTAAACCACGGGTAATCCCTTCAGAAAATTGTTCTAAATCAGAATCTACCTGAGCAAATTGCTGTAATGCTTTTGACAACTGCTGTAGCTGTTGTAAATTTAGGGGATACTTCTGATTGGGGTCAGTAACCCGGATAAATACCGCCAGACGCTCTTGGGCACGGGCTGTAGTAATTTCTGAAACTGCGGAAGCGATCGCTTCTGTGGCTTTATTTTGCTCTTGCCAGCGTTGCCATTGACTTTGAATAGTTTTAATGGCTCTTAAACTCCGAGTTGCTTTAGCTTTCTTGAGTTCGTCTTTTTCGCTGTCTACTTGGCTTTGGAAGGTATTCAGGCGATCGCTCAAAGCTAGCTCAAAGACTTCCCCTGTACCGGAAGTGATTCCTTTCAGCAGCATTTGATATACCTGTTCCACAGAGCTAATTTTGCCCTTGAGGGTGGTTTCGACAATTTCATCGATTAAAGCAAGATAGCGATCGCTTAATGGCAGAGAGTCTGGCACTTTGGCTATTAGAGAATGTCACGTCAATTCTAATTCTAGTCTTGTCAGCAAAGCTGGGCAAAACAATATTGCATTGCACCCCATCGCCAAAGCTATGCTTCCTCTCCCCTACCTGCAAGCGAGGCTGTTATCCCTAATTCTTCTCTCCATGAGCAACGTAGGCAGAATCTGTGACAATTCCCATCAAACTTACGGGTGCATTGGCTGAAACGTAATAGTAATCAACTCGCGTTGCTAAATTATCAATTTCTCTATACCTTCCCTTAACATAAATTACGAGAACAGTTGCTTTTTCTAGCCAATTCAGTACCAAATCAACTTGGGCTTTGACTTTCTCTTCCCGTTTGTTAGTTGCATCAGCATCAGAAATCCCAGCAAATTCTTGTCCTGAAAGCAGATTAGAATTTATTAAATCTAGTACAAAAACATCACCTATTGGCTTCTTTGATTGTCTTCTTTGATTCCAAAATCTAACTTTTTGAAACCCTCGTTGTTGCAGCAGTTTACAATCATTGGGTTCTGAATCATTACAAGGTAAATAATAATCTACCACTGTCGAACCAATCACCCGTTCACGCTGCAAAGTTCGCGTAACTGTTGCAACTTCTGATTTCACTAAATCAGCAACTTTATTATCAATTTCCTGGCGAATTACCTGGCTGGCAATTTTTTTAGCATCGTCTAAGTTTTTGCCAAATACATAGGCTAAAAATCCACCTAAAAAAGCAAATACCACTAGGGTAAATTGCATAGCACCTACAAATTTGTTAAAACTTTCACTCAATTGACCATTTGTCGCTTTGAGAAATTCCAACTGGCTTTTGAGCAATTCAATATCATTAACATTTTTTGCAGGTGTTGGTAGTGGTGTAAGGGTAGGTGTAGGAGTTTGGGTAATAATCCAATCTCCAAGGTGAGATATATCAATTGAGGTTAGCCAATCCATAAAACATTTACTCGACTTTTAGCCAGACAGTTGGAGGATAGTCTCTAAATTAGTAATTATTAATTATGAATTATTTTGACTGTACTGATGCCTAATTAAAGCCAATTCCCTTGATCCAGCGTCTAATTTGATTGCCGCTAGTACAGTATGGCGTAAATAAACCACCCATTCCAAATGAATAAAACACTTACGCTGCTGATCTTAATTCTGTCTGTTTCCCCTGACTCCAGCAATACCAACGCTTTCGCCTGTGTGAACTTGCAAATTAATGTGCTTTAACGCACCATCCGAAGATTTTGGTGCGTTAGCCAGATACTTTTTGCATAAATGAAGAAAAATGGGGTGAAAAGTAATCAATGCCAATCGTGGAAGATAAACAGTCCACGAAACAAAAAAATATAAACCCCATCATCATGATGGGTTATGAGGTAATTAACTATGATTCATCACATATCTATTTCTGTTCAAAATCCCTTGAACGTTGCCCAAGTTCTGGCTGAAGTCTTGAATGGGCAAGCTTTTCCCTTTTTTCCTCACGCAGGTAGTTATATGGTTTTTCCCCTTGACGAACATGGAACAGGGATTGAAGTTTATCCGTTAAAAACTCAGCTAATACCTGGTGAAGGAGATAAACCGTGTACATTTGCAGAAGATGCTACTCCTTCTGGGTTCACAGCTACTCATGCAGCAATCTCGGTTTCTTCTAGTCAAGAAAAAATTGAGTTGATTGGCAAACGGGAAGGTTGGAGAGTATTACGTTGTAACCGCGACTCTTTTTTTGATGTTATTGAGTTCTGGTTGGAAAACAAAGTCATGATAGAATTACTCACACCGGAAATGTCCGCTCAATATTTGGCGGTAACGCAGCCAGAAAATTTGAAGAAAGTTTTTCATTCATAACTCTGCTGCTGCTAATTTAACAATACCAATAACTAAATTAAAAAATAAAAAAGATAAGATTACTCCAAGTAAAAAAATGTCCAATTGTCATTGCTGCGCGAACGCTCACAATGACAGGTTTTGGATCATTTATTTTTTGGAACACTCTAAATTCTAGTATTATTTATCTGTGCTAGGATTTTCCTTTGGGAATTGACCCTTCAATTCCCTCAACATACCAATTCATTGCCATTTGTTGTCGATCATCCAACACCTTACCCTTTGGCACTCGCACCACCCCTTTTTGGTCTTTCACTGGGCCATCAAAAGGATGTGCAGCACCCTGAATAAACTCATCGCGCTTGACATTCACCAGTTGTTGCACATCAGCCGGAATCGCCTGATTCATGGGAGAAATATCCACCATCCCTTCACCAATACCATTCCAAACCTCTTGAGAATTCCAAGTATTACTCATTACAGCCAAGGCTTTATCTGTATAGAATTTGCCCCATTTATTAATAGATGATGTTAGGTGGGCTTTTTGACCAAACTTACTCATATCAGCGTTGTAACCAAAAGCATAAATGCCTTTTTCTTCAGCAAATTGGACAACTGCACTAGAGTCTGTATGCTGCGTCAGTACATCCGCACCTAAATTGACCAAAGCTTGAGCCGCTTCTTTTTCTTTAGCTGGATTGTACCAACTTTCTACCCAAAGTACCTTAACTTTTGCTTGGGGATTTGTTAGCCGGACTCCTTGAGTGAATGCACTAATTCCCCGAATTACTTCTGCAATTGGGTATGCGCCAATAAAACCAACTATATTTGATTTTGTCATTTTGCCAGCAATCATGCCGGTTAAGTAACGCGGTTCTTCAAAGCGTCCCAGATAAGTACCAACATTGGCAGCACGTTTGTATCCTGCACAGTGTTCAAAGACAACATCACCAAAATCCTTGGCAACTTTAATTGTTGGGTTCATGTAGCCAAAGGAAGTGGTAAAAATCAACTTATTACCATCTAATGCTAGTTGGCGAATCACCCTTTCAGCATCAGCACCTTCATTGACATTTTCGACAAAGGTAGTTTTTACCTTATCTTGAAGATTGGCTTCCATGTCTCTACGTCCCAAATCATGGGCATAAGTCCAACCAAAATCACCCACAAAGCCCACATAAACAAATCCCACCTTTAGAGGTTCATTTACTACCACAGGCGATGCTGAGGGGGACACATCCGGCTGTGAATTGGAATTTCTACCTTGAACACAACTAATTAAGGCAAAGCTAGATCCTGCTAAAGTGCCATACTTTAGAAAATTCCGACGATCCATATTTTATCGATGGGGTTTAGTTGCTGAAAAATATTTTTCTGATTTCTAGTAACGACTTACACACTCACACTATTGACTTAATTTTAGCTCTTGTTTTTTGGCGTCAACTTACTAACAATGGTTGAATTGGGAATGGGGCATGGGCGAAATAACCAATCTCCAATCCCCAATTTGATTAATCTGGAGGTTTTGAATGAATTTATTTGAGCTTGTAGCAGGGGAAGACAATCATTCAGCCCTAGTTACGCCTGGGGGGCGATCGCTAACTTATCAGCAATTACGCGAAAATATTGTTGGACTAGTATCCCAACTCAACAGCTTTGGATTGAAACGGGGAGAACGTATTGCCATTGCCATGAATAATGGTTCACCAATGGCTATTACCTTTTTGGCTGCCGCCTTGTGTGGCACTGCTGCCCCCTTAAATCCCAAATATAAGCAAGAAGAATTTGCCTTTTACTACCAAGATACCCAGGCAAAAGCACTGATTACATTGTCTGAGGAGCCAGAAGCAGCGATCGCTGCTGTCACACCCGACATGATGCTGATTAATGCCAAGGTAAACACTGATGGCACATTAAGCTTTGAACTAGTCAAAGAGAAACTTCTACCCTGCTCCCCGTCCCCTGCTCCCTTGCCTCAGTCTGATGATATGGCGATGATCCTCCACACTAGCGGCACCACCAGTCGTCCCAAGCGTGTGCCGATTCGTCATCGCAACTTAATCGCTTCAGCCGGCAACCTCATTAGTGCTTACTCACTCACAGCAGACGACACTACACTTTGCTTAATGCCCCTGTTCCACGTTCACGGATTGGTGGGCTGTTTGCTGTCAACCCTGGCATCGGGCGGCACACTAATTTGTCCCAATGGTTTTAATGCCCTGGAGTTTTGGAAACTGGTAGATACCTACAAACCTACCTGGTACTCCGCAGCGCCAACCATGCACCAGACAATTTTGGCCCGCGCTAGCCGCAACACAGAAATTGTCAAAGCTAACCGCTTTCGTTTTATTCGCTCTAGTAGCGCTTCTTTGCCCCCGATTATCATTGAACAGCTAGAGGCAACTCTCAATGCTCCCGTGGTGGAAGCTTACAGTATGACTGAAGCATCTCACTTAATGACCACTAACCCCCTACCGCCAAAAGTGCGGAAACCAGGGACTGTAGGTTATGGCTTTGGTGTGGACGTGGGCATTATGGATTCTGAAGGCAACCTATTATCTCAGGGAAGCTTGGGCGAGGTGGTGGTAAAAGCACCCAATGTTATAGATGGCTACGAAAACAACCCGGAAGCCAACGCCACTGCTTTTGTAAATGGTTGGTTCCGCACAGGTGATCAGGGCACAGTGGATGCAGACGGGTATCTCCGCTTGACTGGACGCATTAAAGAATTGATTAACCGGGGCGGGGAAAAAATTTCTCCCTTAGAAGTGGATGATGTTTTGCTGCGCCATCCCGCCGTTGCCGAAGCTTTGGCCTTTGCCGTCCCCCACAAATCTTTAGGAGAAGATATTCACGCTGCTGTAGTTTTGAAAGCAGAGGTTGGCGAAAAAGAACTTTTAGCTCACTGTGCAACCATGCTGGCAGACTTCAAAATTCCCAAGCAAGTTCACATTTTAGATCAACTACCTCGTGGTGCTACCGGGAAACTGCAAAGGTTGGCGATGGCAAAATTGCTTAATGTGGGGGAATAGGGAATGGAGAGAAAGATGGCGCTGCTGACGCTCGATGACTCTAGGACTTCGATACTAAAAAATCTCCCAAGCTTAGATGATCGTAGTGAGAGTTCTAGAAGTAGAGAGATTAATCATAGAAATTCAAGCTTTAAGAAATATTCTTAAAACTAATTCTAAGCTAGCATCATTATTGCTACCACTCCTAAATGAAGAAATAAGTAACCTGTTGGAAAATTTGTAAAAGTATAAAAATGAAAACCGAACACGAACGCGAACAGTTAATCAATGCAATCAACGTACTGTTACATCAAGCTTATGACAGTACCCTCGATGAGATTTACGCATTACTTCAAAAAATTGAAGAAGAAGAAGAACAAGAAGATTTAATAGCCTATCATGCTGCTAAAAGTGATGAAGAAAATAATAGTCTTATTGCATGGGATGACATTAAAAAAGAAATCGCTAATGAAAGAAAAAAGGACGTAGCGTGATTTACGAAGTTAAATTTACCAAAGGTGCTAGAAAAATGTTTAAAAAACTATCTCAAGAATTACAAGACCGCATACAACCTAAAATAGATGAGTTGGCTATAGAACCACGTCCCAATGGAGTTAAAAAGCTACAGGATGAAGAAAATTCATATCGAATTAGAGTAGGCGATTATCGAGTTATATACGATATTTTCGATGATGTTTTAGTGGTAAAAATTGTAGATGTCGGACATCGGAGCAAGATTTATAAAGATGAAAGTTAACTAAGACGTAACTTTATTAACCGATTCTTTAATTTTATCAAGTGAATATTTACCAAGTTAATTTTTAATCCTGGCTGATGATGCCTTTATTCTGTTTTGCTAAAAATTCTTGAATGTGATTGATAAATTCTTCTATTTCTGAAATTAAGCTAGTAGTGTCTTTAAGGTTTTGATAGTTAGCTAATTGTTCTAGTTTGTCAGCCGCTAGGTACATAGTTGTTGCTCCAATGTTGGCACTAGCACCTTTAAGGTGATGAGCTTCTCGCACTATTTGCTCAAAATTATGAGATGCGATCGCAGTTTTAATTATTTCTAAACGGGGTTTAATATCTTCAACACATATTCGCAATAGATTTAATTCAAATTCTTGATCGTTTCCTGATATCCGATGTAAGTGTTCCCAATCAATTGCTAGGTCAGTGAAAACTGTCGGTTCATCCACAATTGTCTCTTGTTGTGAAGCGATCACGCCTATCCAATGCTCTAAGGTCGCAGCCAATTTCTCTTTAAACACTGGCTTACTCAGATAGTCATCCATTCCGGCATTTAGGCACATTTGTTCGTCTTCTTTCATCGCATTAGCCGTCATCGCAATCACCACAGGACGACGACGCAGCGCAAAAGCGCCCTCTTGCCAACGATGAATTTCTTTTGTGGTTTCCAATCCGTCGAGAATTGGCATTTGGCAATCCATTAGAATCAAATCGTAAGGAATTTTTTCTAATAGCTGCAAAACTTCCTTTCCATTAGCAACGACATCGGCTTTATAGCCCAAACTTCGGAGTTGATTCAAGGCTACTTTCTGATTCACCAAATTATCTTCGGCTAGGAGAATTCTTAATTTGGATTTAGTAGTGAGGTTAGGAGAAGAGGCAGTAAGAATGCCTGAATTTTCTCTACTCTGGATTTCTTTAGTAGCCTCTAGCCTCAAATTACTAGCCCCTTGTGCTGATTCTGACTGAGTTTCTAAAATAGTTTTGATGGTATCAAAAAGTCGTGACGGCTTAATGGGTTTTACTAAATAAGCAGCGAATCCCATTTTGAGCGCCTGCTGCATTTCATCTCGTTGATTAGTAGAGGCGAGCATAATCAAAGGTATTTTAGCAATTGCCGAATTGGCTTGAATTTGTTCTCCTATTGCCATGCCATTTGTTTGAGGTATTTGCATATCAATCAAGGCGACATCATAAGATTTGCCTTGTTCACCAGCTTTCTGAATAGCTTTGAGGCCCGCAGCAATACTGTCAACTTGATCTACCTGCATTCCCCAATGAGTGGCTTGATGTTGGATGATTTTGCAATTAGTAGCGTTGTTATCCACCATTAACAAACGGCGATCGCGCAAAAGTCCGCGTTCGCATTTTGGCAAAATAGGCTCAACTTGCTTTGTAAAAAGCACCTCAAACCAAAATTTAGATCCTTTCCCCATCTGACTTTCTACCCCAATTATTCCTCCCATCAAGGTTACAAGTTGTTTACAGATGGCTAATCCCAAACCAGTACCACCATACTTGCGAGTGGTAGAAGCATCCACTTGCGTAAAGGGCATAAATAGTTTGCGTTGGTCTTCAGGGCTAATGCCAAGACCTGTATCTGTGATGGCAAAATGGATGGTGGCTGTAGTCGGGGAAAGCGATTGCAATTCGGCTTGCACTAATACTTCGCCAGCACTGGTAAACTTGATTGCATTGCTGATTAAATTCATGAGAATTTGCCGCAGCCTACCAGTATCTCCTTTGAGGTAAGTGGGGACATTGTGCTCAATCATGGCGGCAATTTCTAATCCCTTGTTATGAGCTGAGGGAGCTAATAATTCCACCACTTCTTCCACACAAGTTGATAGGTCAAAATCTAGAGTTTCGAGAGCCATCTCTCCAGCCTCAAGTTTGGAAAGATCCAAAATCTCATTGATTAAACTTAAAAGAGCGTCTCCACTACTCCGAATTGTTTCAATAAAATCTCGTTGTTCTGCATCTAATGGAGTATCTAACACCAAACTGGTCATTCCCAATACAGCGTTCATCGGAGTGCGAATTTCATGACTGATATTTGCCAAAAAAGCACTTTTAGTCTGAGAAGCTAATTCGGCTTGGCGACGGGCAATTTCAAGTTCTTGTCGCTGATGAGTTTCTGCTGCTAATAGTTGGGCTTGGGTTAAGGCAATACCTACTTGGTCGGCTATTTGGCGCAAAAGATGAGTTTCAAAGCTTGTCCATTGGTGAGAATCTTCACACTGATGAACTATGAGCAAACCCCGAACTTCTTGTTTGACAAGAATGGGTACAACTAAATTGAGTTTGACCCCAAACTGTTGCATTAATTCTAGATAGCTTTGTTCAACTTCCATCATATTCAAGTTAGCCAGCCCTAAAACCCTTCCTTGACGATACTGCTGTAGATAATACTGTTGGAGATATTCGGCTTGAAAGTAGGGAGGGGTGATGCTTTGCTCTTTGATTGCTGGTAAGCCAGAAACTACTGCTTCAATAACGGTGGGTACAGACTCGTTTGGCAAAAGCTGATAGATTAAAACTCGGTCAGTCTGGAGAATTTTTTGCACCTCCTCGACAGTAATTTGGAGAATTTCTTCAATTTGCAAAGACTGGCGAATCTTGAGGGTAATTTCAGTAAATAATTGCGATCGCAAGTTTTGGCGTTGTATTTCTTCTTCAGCCTGTTTACGCTGGATAAACTGCCCCACTTGCTCACCGATAGAACTCATCGTTTTTACTAAATCTTGATCGGGCGGCTGGATTTCCCGGTTGAAGCAGGTAATGACACCGAGAATTTTGTTACCGATGCGGATCGGAAAACCAAAAGCTGCGCGTAGTTCTACTTGAGGGGTAATTTTGAAGCGGGAGAAACTGAGTTCTTTCACAATATCAGTGATCCAAACAGGTTCAGAACTAGCCCAAACCCGACCAGGTAGTCCAATTCCTGGTATAAACGTGGTTTGCCGATTCAGTACTTCAAACTCTTGCACATCAAGGGATGGCTTATACCACATATCGAAAAAACGCAGCACATTTGCTTGCTGATCGACCATCCAAATTTCACCTAAATCCCATGCCAAACTCTCGCAGATCCCTTGCAGGATTTGGCGAGTCGCTTCGCCCGTCGTGGCGGACTCCGCTAAGACGCGGGTTGCAGTATATTGTGCAGTTAGATGCTGTTCTACTCGTTTGCGGTCAGTGATGTCAATGCCGGTGCAAACAATATATTCCACTGATCCTTCATGGTCTTTTAAGAAGTTGTTTGACCATGTAATCAGCCGCCGGCTATCATCCTTCATTACCCAATAATTTTCGTATTCATTGAAGACTTGACCAATCCGTAACTCCTCAAAAACGGCTTTGGCCGGCTCCACTTGTTCAGGAATTAAGAACAAGTCCCAGCAACACCTACCCCTCACCTCATCAAAGGAGTAACCCGTTATTTGCTCACAGGCTTGATTGAAGCGGACGATTTGCCCTTGGGAGTCGATAACCATTACTAAAGCGCTGGCTGTATCAAGGACTGCTGAGATAAAGTTGCGTTCTTGATTTAAGGTTTCTTCTGTCCTCTTGCGCTCAATGACCTCACGATAAATGAAGTAGTAGACTACAGCAAGAACAATAAAACTTAGGCTAATGGCGATCGCCAGTGTCAGAATTGTATTACGACTCCTCACTTTTTTCGCTTGTGACTGCTGCTGAAGCCGCCCCCTTTCCTCGTTTTCTATCTCATTGATCGCCTTGCGGATATCATCCATGAGATTTTGTTGATCATCTTTCAGTAGTACTTGCAACGCCGCCTCTAATCCCTTGTTCTGGCGCAAATCGATGGTCTGTTTTAGTTCAGTAAGTTTAGCTTTTATCAGAGATTCAAGCCTTGAAATCTGCTTTTGTTGTTTCGGTTGATCTGCTGTTAAACCCTTCAGGTTGAGGATTTCTTGATCGACGTTTGCAAGTGCTGCTTGATACGGTTTGAGATAAATTTGTTTTCCACTCAGAATGTAACCACTTTGTTTAGTCTCAGCATCTTTGATGTGTGACAGTAGTTCTTCTAGGCTGTTGAGTTTTTTATAAGTGTTTTTTACTATAGTGCGATTATTAGTAGATATTCTTGTATTTTGATAGGAAACCACACCAATCAGAACTAAAATTGCCGATGCTAAACCAAAACCTGCTGCAATCTTTTTGAAAAATTGCTTGTGTACTTTCTGCGCCTGTTTGCTTTTCTTGGTGACAAGTACCAAACTTGCTAAATTTCGACGCAATTCCAGTTGCTTGATGACTTGACGACCTAAGGCTCGTAATGCCTCCAGTTGTTCGGGATTAAGCTCTCGTGGTACATAGTCAATTACACACAGGGTTCCTAGCGCGTATCCTTCAGGATTAGTCAGAGGTACACCAGCATAGAACCGGATTTTTGGGTCAGATGTTACCAGTGGGTTGGCGGTGAACCGTTCGTCATTTGTGGCATCAGGCACAACCAAAATATCAGGCTGGAGAATGGCATGGGCACAGAATGCTACATCTCGGTGGGTTTCTGGGGTATCTAAACCGACCTTTGACTTGAACCACTGGCGATTTGTATCAATTAAGCTAATTAAGGCAATAGGAGTCCGACAAATATACGAGGCTAAACGGGTGAGGTCGTCAAAGGCGGCTTCAGGTGGCGTATCGAGAATTTTATATTGCAAAAGCGTCTCAATTCTCTGTGCTTCGTTATCAGGTAATGGTGCTTTCATCCTTAGGCCTTATCTACATTCTGGGGAAGTGGGGAAGAAGCAGGGGAGCAGGGGAGCAGGGGAGCAGGGGAGCAGGGGAGCAGGGGAGCAGGGGGAATTTTCTCCTCTGCACCCTTCCTCCTGCCCCTCTACCTCTTCTCCATGCCCAATGCCTAATGTCCAATGCCCAATTCCACAAACTTACTTTAATTAATGACAATAGTTTAGTTAAAAGCGTTAGCGTAATTTCACTGAGTTCGACATTATTAAATAATCGTTCAAATGATTAAGTCTCTGCTGTATTTTTTGTGGGCTGGTTTCTTTGAAATTGGGGGCGGCTACCTAGTCTGGTTGTGGTTGCGCGAAGGTAAGCCTTTGTGGTGGGGCATATTGGGGGGAATTGCTTTAGCTTTCTATGGAGTGATGGCAACTTTCCAATCGGCAAACTTTGGCAGAGTGTATGCGGCTTACGGCGGTGTGTTTATCGCAATGGCAATGCTTTGGGGTTGGAAGGTAGACGGGGTAACTCCAGACCGCTACGACTTAATCGGAGTATTTTTAGCTTTAGTAGGTGTTTTAATTATCATGTTTGCACCCAGAACTTGAGTAAAATTTCTATATTATTTTTGACCAATAACTTTTATAGTATTCCCTTTTAAACAGATAATAACCTCACCGATTAATTGCAAAAGTTTTTTAGCAATTAATCGGTGAGATGCTCCTTGGAGATATCTACCTACTTATGCGTTATATCTCCATATAAGTCATGAGAAATTGTATAGGTGTGCAAATTCTTTGAAAATACTGGCAAGAATTGACAAATATTGTAAATTCTCGCAATTATTTTGGTTTGTAACAATAGGTAACTAAAAATTTGGAATTTTGTAGCGCTTGAATAAAATGCTATTCTTCTAAAAAAAAGATGCAATCGTTGCATTTTTACACCCTTGTTTCAATCTTGCCAACTACAATCAGGATTATATTTTTGTTAACATTTCTAGAAAATTCAGGTTAAGTAACTTTCAAGACAAAAATGTGTCAATAAAAGTAATCAAATGTAGTTAAGTATACAAATCGTTGGTGCTTAGGAAGAAAAAGAAGTGTTGAAGAAAGTTGTGATGATTGGAGCTATGACCCTACTATTTTTAGGAGGGCCGCTGATGGGCAATGCTTTCGCCCAAACACCAGCTGCTGCCCCGCCTGCTGCTGATACAGGAGATACGGCATTTATGCTAATTTCCGCAGCACTAGTGTTACTAATGACACCTGGCTTGGCGTTTTTTTATGGTGGATTTGTGCGATCGCGCAACGTCTTAAACACATTGATGATGAGCTTTGTGTTAATGGCGATCGTTGGAGTTACCTGGATTTTGTGGGGCTATAGTCTTTCCTTTGCGCCAGGTTTACCGTTTATCGGTGGATTGCAATGGCTGGGGTTGAATGGTGTCGGGTTAGAGATAACCGATTATCTCAAAGGGTCAAACCCGCCGGAAGTCGTCTCTTATGCCGGAACAATACCCCATCAGGCATTCATGATCTACCAAGCCATGTTTGCCATTATCACCCCAGCCTTAATTTCTGGAGCGATCGCAGAGCGAATGAGTTTCCGGGCTTATTCGCTGTTTGTACTATTGTGGTCAACTTTTATTTACGCCCCTCTGGCTCACATGGTATGGGCGAAAGGTGGATTTTTAGGTTTGTATGGTGGATTGGGTGCCCTCGACTTTGCCGGTGGTACGGTAGTTCACATTAGTTCTGGCGTTTCAGCCCTAGTAGCTGCGATCGTCCTTGGGCCTCGCAAAACCCATCCCGATCGCCTTAGCCCACCCCACAATGTTCCGTTTATTTTGCTAGGTGCTGGCTTGTTGTGGTTTGGTTGGTTCGGCTTCAACGCTGGGAGTGCCTTATCTATTGCCAGTGGAACTTCTGGTAACTTAGTTACAAATGTGGCAACAACAGCCTTTGTCGCCACCAATACGGCGGCAGCAGCAGCAGCTTTAATGTGGCTACTTTTAGAAGGAGTTTTACGGGGTAAACCAACCGCCGTGGGAGGAGCAACAGGAGCCGTTGCTGGTTTAGTAGGCATCACTCCCGCCGCCGGATTTGTTACACCGCTATCAGCGATTTTAATTGGTTTCATCACCGCCTTTGTTTGCTTCTATGCCATTAGTTTCAAGCACAAGCTACAAATTGATGATGCTTTAGATACCTTTCCCGTGCATGGCGTTGGTGGTACAGTCGGGGCGATTTTAACGGCTATCTTTGCCACAACTCAAGTCAACGGAGGAGGTAAAGATGGGGTACTGCGTGGTAATTTTGGTGAATTGGGAATTGAACTAGTAGCAATTGCTCTTGCTTATGCGATCGCAGGTGTTGGTACTTGGATTATTCTCAAGGTTATCGATGCTACAGTCGGGTTACGAGTCAAAGAGGAAGCTGAATTGCAAGGTTTGGATATCAACGAACACGGCGAAGAAGGTTATAACTCAGAGTTTGGCGATCGTCCCACTTCGTAAAGAGGGCTGAGTTATTCAATTTTGGATTTTAGATTTTTCTTTGAATCCAAAATCCAAAATTGGGCTGATTTGCGATCGCTAGCGTTAAAATTTGATTCAAATAATTGGTAAATTTCGCTAGTCGTGTCTACATCTGCAAAAACCTTTCCTATCTGGGCATTTCTCTCGCTGTTAACCAACGGCATCCTAATGTTGGCGGTCATCCTGCTAATTTGGCAACAGCAGAGATTGGCCGCTTTTTTTGGGATAATAGCATCCCCGGAGCCAGTCAGTCTGAACAACTCACCTCAAATTGCTACACCTGATTTGGGCCGCCGCCACCAACTCAGTTATCAAGAGTGGGTAGACATCCTCAACCAAGAAGCCAAGGTCGCAGCTGACCAACGTACCCCCCATTTAACCATCCTGGCGGGAGATTCTCTGAGTTTGTGGTTTCCGCCTGAGTTATTACCCGAAGGTAAAAATTGGCTTAATCAAGGAATTTCTGGCGAAACCAGCAATGGTCTCTTGAAAAGATTGAAGATATTTGACCGCACCCAGCCAGAGGTGATTTTTGTGATGATTGGCATTAATGACCTAATTCGGGGGATGAGCGACGGCGTAATTTTAGATAATCAACGGCAAATTATCAATTATCTACGAAAGACACATCCCACAGCGCAAATTGTTGTCCAATCAATTTTGCCACATGGGGCAGAGGAAGCAACCTGGAAAGGACGAGATAAACTTCTAGCTGTTGCCAATAGTCGCATTCAGAAGTTGAATCAGCAACTACAAAGCATATCTACTAAAAAAGGTGTCAAATATCTCGATTTATATCCCCTGTTTACCAACAAGCAAGGAAATCTCCGCCGTGAATTTACTACTGACGGCTTACACTTAAGCCCTGAAGGCTATATAGTTTGGCGTTCTGCATTGCAGATTTATAGCGAGATCGAATTAAAGTCCCAGCAAGAAAAAGAAGGGAAAAGGGAAAAGGTTAAAGGGTAAAGGCATTAAATCCTTTTCCCTTTGCCCCTCTCTGATAATATCTTTGAATACAACTCTGTATCAATCGCGTCTAGGCGCGAGAAAATAAGAAATAGTGGTTTAAGTAAACAAATCTAATGGATACAAAAGCTTTTAAGCGCAGCCTCCAACATTCAGAAAATTACAATCGTAAAGGCTTTGGTCATCAAGCAGAAGTTGCCACCCAGTTGCAATCTGAGTATCAGAGTAACTTGATTCAAGAAATTCGCGATCGCAATTACACTCTACAACGGGGTGATGTGACAATCCGACTAGCACAAGCCTTTGGCTTTTGCTGGGGTGTGGAACGCGCTGTGGCAATGGCTTATGAAACCCGTCAGCACTTTCCCACAGAACACATCTGGATTACTAACGAGATTATCCACAATCCTTCTGTAAATCAGCGTATGCAGGAGATGAAAGTAGATTTCATCCCCATTGAAGGAAAGAATAAAGACTTTTCTGTTGTTGGAACTGGTGATGTAGTCATATTACCGGCTTTTGGGGCTAGCGTTCAAGAAATGCAGATCCTTCACGATAAAGGCTGCAAAATTGTTGATACAACTTGTCCTTGGGTCTCTAAAGTTTGGAATACAGTAGAAAAGCACAAAAAAATAGATTATACATCAATCATTCACGGTAAATATAAGCACGAAGAAACAGTTGCTACTAGTTCCTTTGCTGGCAAATATTTGATTGTCTTGAATCTGCAAGAAGCACAATATGTTGCTGACTATATTATCAATGGTGGCAACCGTGAAGAATTTCTGACAAAATTTGCTAAAGCTTGTTCAGCAGGATTTGATCCAGATCGTGATTTAGAACGAGTTGGCATTGCTAACCAAACTACGATGCTTAAAGACGAAACTGAGCAAATCGGCAAGCTTTTTGAACGGACTATGTTGCAGAAGTATGGCCCCATCGAGTTAAATCAGCATTTCCAGAGCTTCAATACTATTTGTGATGCTACTCAAGAACGCCAAGATGCCATGTTGGAGTTAGTGGAACATAATTTAGATTTAATGGTAGTAATTGGTGGGTTTAATTCATCGAATACTACTCAATTGCAACAAATTGCTTTTGAACGGGGAATTCCTTCTTATCATATTGATACTGTTGAACGAATTCAGTCAGGAGATTCTATAGAACATCGGCAATTAAATGGGCAGTTAGCAATCACAAAAAACTGGTTGCCAGATGGAGAAATTGTTGTGGGAATTACTTCTGGTGCTTCTACGCCAGATAAGGTGGTAGAAGATGTGATTGAGAAGATTTTTGCTGTGAAAGCAACAGCAGCAATGGTTTAAAAAAGTTCAACCTCAACCCTTTTTTAATTCCCATTCCGATGTCGTACAACGTTATATCGCAAGGCGTAGGGAATATGCCCATAGGTGTAAACTTAACGTGAAACCCTTGTCAAGACGTGATATTGAGTTCACTCGCTAACCATCACGATCCGCGTTACCCCACCCTAACCCTCCCCTTGTAAAGGGGAGGGAACTGGATTTCTTTTTCCCCCCTTTACAAGGGGGGATTAAGGGGGGTAAAACGTATGTGGAATAAGCACCAATGCGGCATATTCCCTACGGATGTACCTCACCTAAACAAACCGCTATAAACTCAAACAAATGGCTATTTATGAGCAAATTGGCAAAAGCTATGATTTGACTCGTCGTGCCGATCCTGAAATTGCTGCCCGATTAGCTGTTCACCTTCAGGTAAAATCAGATTCTTCATATCTTGATGTGGGATGTGGCACTGGAAACTACACGCTAGCTTTAGCAAAACATGGTGGTGTTTGGCATGGAGTAGACCAGTCAACAAAGATGATTGATACTGCTACAAATAAGAGTAATATTGTAACTTGGCAAGTTGCGGAAGCGGAAGCTTTACCTTATCCTGATAGGACTTTTTCAGGGGTATTATGCACGCTAGCAATACATCATTTTGTTGCATTAACTCCTGCTTTTAAGGAGATTAATCGCGTCTTGGCAGTTGGCAGTTTTGTATTATTTACTGCTACACCAGAGCAAATGAGTAAATATTGGTTAGTCGAATATTTTCCAGAAGCTATACATAAATCTGCTGAAAAAATGCCAAGTTTAGAAAAGGTTACTTATGCTCTCAATGAAGCAGGTTTTAGTTCAGTAAATATCGAGCCTTATTCGATTTCAGAAAATTTGCAAGACCTATTTTTATATAGTGGTAAATATCGTCCTGAAATATATTTAGATGAAAATATCCGTTCTGGAATTTCTACATTTGCTTTGCTAGCTTCGGCAGATGAAATCACCGTAGGGTGTCAAAGATTAGCAGCAGATATTAACACCGGACGCATCCAAGAGATTATTAATAAATATCAAAACAATCATGGGGATTACTTGTTTGTAGTCGCCAATTAAAGTATTAATCATGAATTAGCATGACAGAGAAATGGCTTTCTATCGTCGGCATTGGGGAAGATGGGTTACAGGGATTAAGCGCGATCGCTCTTTCGCTAATCACTCAAGCTAAAGTAATTGTGGGAGGCGATCGCCATTTAGCAATGCTCCCTAAAGATGACCAACGTGAGAAACTAGTCTGGGCATCTCCTATCAGCACTTCTGTAGAAGAAATTATCCAGCGTCGGGGTAAGTCAATCTGCGTACTTGCAAGTGGCGACCCTATGTGTTATGGCATTGGTGTCACCTTGATGCGGCGAATTCCCGTCTCTGAAATGACGATTATCCCCGCACCTTCAGCCTTCAGCCTCGCCTGTGCCAGGGTGGGATGGTCTTTAACTGAGGTGGAAACCTTGAGTTTGAATGGTCGTCCATCTTCTCTGCTTCAGTCTTACATTTATCCAAAAGCGCGGCTGTTGATTTTGAGTGAAGGGAAGGACACACCCGCCATTGTTGCCGAAATTTTGATAAATCGCGGCTATGGTGGCAGCAAAATCACCGTCTTGGAGCGGATGGGCGGCATTCATGAAAGAATTGTGGAAGGTACGGCTGCATCTTGGAGTGAAACTGAAGTTGCGGCTTTAAATGCGATCGCAGTTTATTGTATTGCTGATGCTGGGGTTATTCCTTTACCAAGATTACCAGGATTACCAGATAAGGCCTACCACCACGATGGACAGTTAACGAAGCGTGAAGTTAGGGCAATCACCCTAGCAGCTTTAGCACCGACACCGGGAGAATTATTGTGGGATGTTGGCGCGGGTTGCGGTTCCATTTCTATCGAATGGATGCGGAGTAATGCTCGGTGTCGAGCGATCGCGATCGAACAAAATTCTTCTAGACTACTATATATTGCTGATAATGCTACCACTCTCGGTACTCCAAATCTGCAAATTATTGAAGGGAAAGCGCCCCATGCTTTGAAAGACTTGCCAGCACCAGATGCAATTTTTATTGGTGGTGGGGTGACAGCAACGGGACTTTTTGATGTTTGCTGGGAAGTACTGCGGCCCGGTGGGCGTTTGGTGGCAAATGTGGTGACAGTAGAGGGTGAGCAAACTTTATTTCAATGGCATGAACAAGTTGGCGGTGATTTAATTCGTGTTGCCATTCAACGGGCGGAACCTATTGGTAAATTTTTGGGCTGGCGAGCAATGGCACCTGTGACGCAATGGGTAGTTGTAAAATAACGTGAATTTGTAACTGTTATATATTGCAGTTTACAAATCTCTGCATGAAAGAAGAAAAAACGCTAATACGATAAGGCTGTGTGTAACCAATACAGTATATGAATGGTAGGTGTCCTTCAAGGGCACTAAGTCTAAAAGTTAAGTCTTTGTAGTCCAACCACCTCCCCCCTTTTGTCCATCCTATGCGATCGCACATCCTCTGATAGTCTTGCCCCTCTTCTTCATAAATACGTTTCTGTACACTCAATCCAAAGTGACCTTCGCTGTATTGTACCCAAAGTTGATCAATAGTGCGAAGGTCAGAGCAAGGAAATTTTTTAATAGATTCAACATCAAGGTAGCCTTTGCTTTCTCGGTTAGCCACCTTGAGCATAATTCGTGTTGTTTTCTCGTCCGCCTCACGCCACTGACCGGCCGCTAAGTAATCTAAAAGTTGAATGTATTGATCTGGCCATTGGTCTTGAACAATCCGAATTCCTACTCCTTCATTACGATTTTCCTGTGTCCAACAAGAAATATCCTTATTATCTTTTGCAAGATACTGTCTCGCTTCAGTCTCTGTTGGTAATCTATAATTTGTCAGCTTATCAGTTGATTGCCTTAAAGGAGAATTTATACTTAGCCATGCACAAAACCTATTTGCGGCTTGGAAACTTATTCCTGTAATCGGTTTAGTTGCATCAGTAGATTTCAAGTTAGTGGGTAATAAACTGGGGTCAGCGCTAGCTTCACTCACTCCAAAGTTATTTGTCATGAACAGCTTATACTCTGCATAAGTAATGTAGCTCTGATCAATTTCTTGAGTATCATTAATCCTCAATAAACTTTTCAGTCTGCGTGCTAACCTCACTTGTGCCGCTATCTTGGCAATTTGTGGATTTTTAGATGCCAATCCAGCTTCTAGGATTTGTTCAAGTTGTCGCTGTGTGTCTGATTCTACTTTTTTGCTTTCTTTCAGACAATCATAAGCAAGGGTTAATGAGGCAACAGTTTGATTTTTTAGCGCTGCTTGAATTAAGGTTGTAGCATCACTTTGAGCCGCATAAAGGCGAATGGTTTCAGCCCACCAAGGATTATCAAAATTAGCAATTAATATATTCTCTTGCTGTAACTCTTTCACTTCAGCCGCCGCCAAATATTCTTGAAAACTCAAATGAGCAAATTCTAAAATGCCTTGCTCTCTTTCTACTAATAATCCACTTACATCTTTAATTTGCTCTAGAAATTCTGCTGGTGTTAGAGTCGTATCCACTATTTTTTGCAGTTCGCTAGCAATTAGATTCTGTACTTTTCCTGCTGTAAAACTGCGAGTTTTACGTCGCATCAAATCAAGTGCCAAGACTTGCAACACCGATTTACTTTGTTCCACTGTAAAAGGAGCTTTAATTTTTTTCGCTGCCTGTCGCGTTCCCAATAGCAACTCACAGATTTTTTGGTATAGTTCTACCCTGCGTCCTGGTAATGCACTACCACTGTAGTGAACTGTGGCAATCATCGTTATCAGCAGTGGATTTGTAGCCATATCTGCTATGGCGCGATTGTTGATAATGCGTTCGATTAAATCATCTGCATTAGTTTTGGCTTCTGCCCGCACTACTGAATTATTTCTTCCCGCCCGACATCTAATTTCGGTTTGCAGATACCAGCTATGAATAAATTGTTTCATCTGCTCTAGGGTGAAGGGTAGCACTTGTAAAATAACTCCCACTTCATCCACTGGCGCACTAGTGTAGCCATAAGGACGGGATGTCAGAATAAAGGCTGTTTTTCGATAGGTTATTATCTGCTGATTTACCCATTGGCTTACAGAAATGCGCTCTTTTTCATCGGCAACTTCATCCAGTCCATCTAACATTACCAAACAGTTGCCAAGTTTTAACTGCTCTTGAAACCAGTTTGGTGGTGGATTAAGTTCTGCAAAAGCAGGTTGAATTTTGAGGTAGTCGGTAATTAATTGTGGCAGAGTGGGGGGTTGCTGACTTGTAATCTGTTGGCGCACATCACGTAGATACAAAAGCACTGGCACAAATTTTGGTGCTTTATACTTGCCATGAGTATTTTTGGCATAAGTCAGAGTTAAATGTTTAAGCAGCGTCGTTTTTCCATATCCAGGCGGAGCAATCACAGCCATGCATCGATAAACTGGTTCTTTGGGGATTGCAGCTAAAAAATTCCAAATTTCCTGACTCTCCAAAGTTTTAGAGGGGCTTTGAAGCGATACCATTGCTCCAGGGATATTCTCTGGCGTTTCTGTCTCGACTTTTAGCGGTACAAATACATCCTCTAAATCCAACACAGGTAAGCCGATTCTGAAGCCCTCTGTTTTATAGTCTCGATAGAACTCGACCAAGGTTTGCTGATAGTTTCCCTGGAAACCTGAAGTAAGCTTACGAACTTTAGCTGGTAAATCATCTACTTGTTCACCAACCCATTGTCCGGCTTGTTCTCCTTTTTCTTCTGCTATTTTTTCTAGGGCTTCCATGAATTTGCCGCTAAACTTGACCCAGACAGATGAACCAGCAGTGATAAACGTTGATAGTACAGCTTGTGTCCATTGATGATTCCAGAGAAAATGAGCCGTTATACCTGCTCCAGCACCAGTGGGGAGCCATTTTATCAACGCCTGCGTTATCTTTTGCATCTGCCTGAACTTGATAAAAAGGGTATTGGTGTACCTAACAACCTTTATCTATAAGGTGGTTGGGTATATCTCTCTATTTGGAAAGATACACTTATCTACTCATTGAAGTTCTATTTTTTCGGATTTTCTCCAGATTATAACGGTTCCCATTCAGATGCGGTGCAACGTTCGCAAGGTGTAGGGAACATGCTCATACGTGTCAACTTAACGCGAAACCGCACGTCCGCCAGGGATTGTAAATCCCTGGCGGGTGAACAACACCCAATCAGTACGCTATTTTTGGCAAAAGAAGACACCAATGAGCATGCTGTGCCCTTACGGGTGTAATGATTGTGCATTGGGAAGAGTTCAGTTGCCAATGCACAATACCTAATTCAATTAGCTTGTAATGAACATTTGCTGAATGCTACCTTCTACAAGGTGACACAGGATTTGGAGCGGTTTTTTTAACCATGAAGCGTAGACACAAAGTAGCTTATAGCTTAACATCGCTGATCAGTCTCAACTTAATATCTAGTTTAGTTGTATTTGATGGGGTAAATGCCACACCACCAAGAACCCCAGATAAAAGTGTAAATTGCGAGATTTTAGTTGTGGGTGGTGGACTTTCCGGTGTAGCCACGGCTTACGAGGGGTTGCTAGCAGGACGAACTGTTTGCCTCACGGAAATTACTGACTGGCTGGGGGGACAAATTTCTGCTCAAGGGACATCTGCGTTAGATGAACGACCAACCCAACGTTCTAAACAATTTTATTCTCGCGGCTATCTGGAATTGCGAAACCGCATTGAGCGCAAATACGGTGAACTTAACCCTGGTGATTGCTGGGTAAGTGACTCGTGTTTTCTTCCCCGCGATGCTCACGCTATTTTGGCCCAGATGCTCAAAGATGCCGAGAAGCAGGGCAAAGGGAAGTTGCAATGGTTTCCCAATACGGTAATTAAAGATTTGGAAATCGCTGCTGATGGCAAAATAATTAATAGCGCGATCGCAATCCAACATCAACCACCAAAAGGCGCACCACCTCTCAATACTTTTACTTTATCTCAAAGCATTGAAGATGCTTATCGCTACGAAAACTCGTCCCGGTTTACTAAAACTATTGTCCGTTTCATCCCTAAACCAGTAAAAGAGGATGCTCCTAAATGGTATGTCGTAGATGCCAGCGAAACTGGGGAAATTATTGCCCTCGCTGATGTTCCCTACCGATTAGGCATTGATGCCCGTTCTTACCTAGAACCTTCTGCTTCTAGCGCCAACAACGATCCATATTGCCCTCAAGGCTTTACCTACACCTTTGCAATGGAGGCAACTAAGGAACCGCAACCGCAGACAATGCCCCCATTTTATTTACAATATGCGCCATATTTCAGCTACGAATTAACGCGACTGGCTAACTTTGATTTAGTTTTTACCTATCGGCGAATATGGAGTCCAAACAAAGGGAAACCAGCAAAATTCGGCGGTGTAAGTTTTACTGCGGCGACACCAGGGGATATCTCTATGCAAAACTGGACTTGGGGTAACGACTACCGCCCCGGAACAGCCAAAGATAACCTAATTTACACTCGCCAACAATTACAAGGAACTGGGCAGTTAAAATCAGGGGGGTGGATGGGAGGACTGCGGACAGAAACCCTCCGCAACGCTGAGGAAAATGCCCTCTCCTACTATTATTGGTTGGTGGCTGGAACTACAGATTCCCAACTAGGGGATGGTGTCAAGCAGCAGCAAACCAATAATCGCTTTGTTTCCGGGCTAAATTCGCCAATGGGGACAGCGCATGGCTTATCAAAATATCCATATATGCGAGAAGGACGCCGCATCATTGGCCGCCCCAGTTGGGGACAACCCGGAGGCTTTACTATCTGGGAAATTGATATTTCTCGCCGAAATTATAATGATGAGTATTACTCAAAGACTCTGCCAGCAGATATGTATCGTCGGCTACGAGCAGCAGTTGCAGGTTTGGAAGCAGTATCAGTAATTGACGGTCAAGTTCCACCAGACAAAGCAATGCGACGGACTCGTTCTACTATCTTCCCCGATTCTGTGGGTATTGGTCACTACGCAATAGATTTCCATCCTTGCATGACGAATAGTCCTCCAGAAGCCCCTGGTAACACAGAACGTCCCGGCGAAAGACGTGGTGCTGGACAAGCTTATCCCTTCCAAATTGCTTTGAGAGCGATGATTCCCCAGAAAATCGACAATTTACTGGTAGGTGGCAAGAGTATTGGTACTAGTCATATTGCTGCTGCTGCCTATCGGGTACATTCCTTTGAATGGTCGGCTGGCGCAGCTGCGGGAACTGTAGCTAGTTTTGCAATTAAAAATGCGATCGCACCTTACCAACTAGTCGATGATTTACCCAAACAAGAGCCACAATTAGAAGCACTCAAACGGCTTTTGCAAAAAAATGGGAACCCGACCGCTTTCCCCGATACATCTATTTTTAACGAAAACTGGGATAATTGGAAATAGATTGTCATTTGTCATTTGTCATTGGTCATTGGTCATTTGTCATTGGTTAAGGACAACGGACAAATGACAACGGACAACTAAACAATGAACTAAACTAGTTACTTATAGTGCAATACGCTTGGGTTAAGGATAATCGTAGGTTGGGTTGAACGAACGCGAACAGCGTCCCGTAGGGAAGTGAAACCCAACAAAGCCCGATAAATGTTGGGTTTCGTTCCTCAAACGCCACTTGCTTCAAGTCGGGAAACCCGCCCAACGCAGTGGCTCCCCAACCTACGCAGTTTAAAGTTTTTGGCTCTAACTGAACCGTATTGGCTTATAGTGTAGTTTTGTAAAATTATCTTGACCTATTGTTCTATGGTTATGACACTTTCAGCAGATGTTTACGGGATGGCCACAGCACCAACAATAGCTCCTGAACGGTCTAATCAAGTTACCCGTAAGACTTACCCAAATTACAAAGTGATTGTATTAAACGATGACTTTAATACATTCCAACACGTGTCTGAGTGTTTGATGAAATATATTCCGGGGATGAGTGGCGATCGCGCGTGGGATCTGACTAATCAGGTACACTATGAAGGTCAAGCGATCGTCTGGGTTGGCCCCCAAGAACCTGCGGAACTCTATCATCAGCAGCTGCGCCGAGCAGGTTTGACAATGGCACCTCTAGAAGCAGCTTAATTATCATGGGCAAACCCCCCGTAGATCCTCTCGGAACGGCTTCGCAAAAAGCAAAAGCTGCCAGACTGGTTTGGAATCACTCAACACACCTTTCTGGTCTTATCCCTATTTTAGAACGTCTTTGTCAGCACGATGGTATCCAAACCGTGACGCCGGGAGTGATTGGGCGGTCAAAAGGTCACTGTCCAAAAATGCAACTGCGCGTCTCAGTACCGATTCGGGGGGGCTATAAAGTCATTGCACGGCAGGGGAAAACGGTACAAGAAGTGTTTATTTTAACGACTTTGCCCCAGGATCAACTAGAAACTTCATTAGCGATCGCCATGAGATGTTAATCATACCCAATGCCCCATGCCCTAGCCGAATAACTATTCCTCAACCCGATGGACTGCAAATTTGTGTAGCGGCAGACTAAGGATGCAAGAAAAAGTTAAGAAATATGACAGCGCTGTAGTTATTTTCAAAGTCATCAGCACAGATTCCCAGTCCGGTAAAACCATTTTCTCTATGCCAAAAGCTACACAGTAAACTAGCCAATAACTAAAGCTCATTCTAAACAGAATCCGCTCTGTTTCTTCCATCTCATTTGTTTGTTGCTTGCTATTCCACAGTAACACCAGTCCAATAATGCAAGCGACAAAGGAAACAGCAACTACAGATTCGTGACAAAATATATTTAACGAATGCATTTGTGTTTATTCCCAGATTTTCCAGTTGAAGATCAGTCTAAAGGAATATTCCTTGCAGGAATACAAATTATTTACAAACCTCAATAGATTAAAGAGTGCTGAGTGAGAAATCTCACTTGTAATTCAGCACTCATAACTCAGTTAACCTTCAAGGCTAGTTGCCATTAGTTGCCAAAAACGAAGCGTTTGCAACAATTGCTCCTTCATGTATAAGAAACGCTTAAGCATTTCTAAGATATGTATAAGTAGTTGCTGCAAATGCTTAATACTTTGCAACAATTGCTCCTTCATGTATAAGAAACGTTTAAGCATTTCTAAGATATGTATAAGTAGTTGCTGCAAATGCTTCATGCTTTGCAGCAATTGCTTCTTCATGTATAAGAAACGTTTAAATCATTGCAGCAATTGTTGTAACGAACTTATGAGTCATACCATTTCACTTTAATAATGATAAAAATACGCTGGTAAGGGCATGGCACATTGGTGTCAACTTAACGTAAAACCCTTGTCAAAACGTGATATTGAGTTCATTCACTTCTCATTACTCACCGCGTTACCCCACCCCGGTTTTGTCTAAAGCCAAAACCGCCCCTCCCCTTGGTAAGGGGAGGGGTTGGGGGTGGGGTAAAACGCCTGTCAAATAAGCGTTTTACCCCATCCCCGCCAAAGGCTACGCTTTGTCTCCCCTTTCCGCAAGCGGGGCTACGGTGTACACACAAGTGCTATTTGCAAGGGTTTAAAGCTTTCTAGACCCAATAAAATTGTCATTACGAGCGGAGCGAAGTAATCGCATAATCCAGTAGTTTTTGCGATCGCTTTGAACTATTGAAAAACATAATTTTGAGCCACTTTCCAATAGCGCGAGAACCGTTTCAGGTCAATATAACCGTCATAATCAAAAAATGGTTCTACCTCAAGCACTTCCACTGCTATAGAAGGCTCCATTTGATTGCAGATATCATCAAACCGGGGACTGGGACTATTGGCTGTGACAACTAAATTAGCATCATGTTCTTGAGCAAAAGCTAAAATTTCTTGTGCTACATCACCACGACGGATAACAACGGGTAACTCTAACAAGCATTCGTAGATAAAAGCAATGCGTTTGAGACTCAGTTGCCATTCTTCTATCAAAACCTCATCCCAAACCCAGATAGCTGGGGCATCGGGGTATTTTTGCAATGTGGGGTTATTTGGACTGAGGCAATCTCCATGTACCCAAACAATTGGTTTATTCATTTTTTACCTTTCTTTCCACGCTGCCAACTTTGACTATTGGCTTGTTTGCTAAATTCGCCTTTAGGAAAAAGTCGCTGTTCTAATTCTTCATAGCTGCCTTCAAAATCGCAATGACCGTAAAGGGGACATTTCTGGCAATAAATGCCTTTGGTGTAGCGTTCTAAGTTTTCACGGTTGAAAAAATACGGTTTATGACTAAAGGTGCTGGCAACCCACTGCCATGACATATTATTACTAGCAGGATCACCATCTAAAAGATGTTCGAGAAACCATTTGGCTCCTGCTTGCCAACGAACACGCCGCCAATGAACAACATAAGCCGCTAACCACATTCGTGCATGGTTATGTAGATAACCAGTTTCTCTCAAATCACGACTGAAGCTGTCAATACAAACCCTGTCTGTAGTTCCTTCTCTAATATCTTGCGGCAATTCGGGTGCATATTCGCCCACTGTATAACCAGTTTTGTACTCTTCCTGGTCTTTCCAGATTTCATCCCCCAACTTCATATACAACCGTTGCCAGTAGTCGCGCCAGCCTAACTCGTTAATTAGTTTCGTAGCATCCTCTTGTTGCTGTACCCGTTCAAGGACATAATCTCGAATTTCTCGCAAACTAAAAACGCCATAGCGGATGTAAGGCGAAAGACGCGTGACTGCACCTGTGAAGAAATTACGTGTTTGAGCGTAGCGAACTGGGTCAATTTTTTGCAGCGCGTTTTGTGCCGCTTTGCGTCCCCCCAAAGTTTCGCTGATGTGGTCATCGCGTTCTGCCGCACCTGGGAATTGTTCGCGCAGGTAGGCTACCAACTCATCGCGGTTGGTAAATTGGCGTTGCATATCTTTAGGCATTGTCAGCAAATATGAATGGTGCGTAGGCATAGCTCAATCTATGTACAATTGTAAAGCGATATCTACGACGGGCTACGCCTGAGCAATCTCTCACACCCCCATCATGAGCAACATTCCCCAAGTCGGACAATCAGCGCCAGATTTTTCCACCCCTGACCAAAATGGTAATTCGGTCACTCTCGACGACCTCAGCAGTCAGTGGATTGTCCTCTACTTCTACCCCAAAGATGACACTCCGGGCTGTACCACCGAAGCGAAAGATTTCACCGAGTTGTATCAAGACTTCAGCGAACTGGGAGCAAAAATCTTAGGCGTAAGTCCAGATTTGGGTAAATCCCATTGTAAATTTATCAGCAAACATAACTTGTCAATCACCCTTTTAAGTGACCCAGAACATCTTTTAATCGAAGCCTATGGCGCTTGGCGCTTAAAGAAGTTTATGGGCAAAGAATATATGGGTGTTGCTCGCTCAACCTTTCTAATTTCACCGGATAAAATTATTGTCTATACTTGGCCTAATGTAAAAACCAAAGGTCATGCTCAAGCAGTTTTAACTAAATTACGAGAATTAGCAGCCATTTAACGCGGCTGGAGGCTAGAAACTGTTAGCGTGATAATTAAAGTCAGGAATTAGGCTTTTCGCTGAAATAAACATGATTCAAGTCATCCAAGCCCAAAATGTTACTCTTGCCTACTTAAAGAAAAAATTTGCTCTGTATAAATCTGAAGATGAGCAATTTTTGACAGAGTGGTTTGACTATATCCCTGAAATTTCCGAATTAGAAAAGCAATATTTAGACAGAGTTAAAAATAACTATCTCAACGTTCTTGAAAATGCTCCTCTTTTAGAAGAAGCAGTAAAATTGGTAGTATTATCTCCATTGCTAGATTTAGCTGGTTTTTATCGTCCTCCTTTTTATATTGCTACTGAAGAAAGTGTAGAAATTAGTGAAGATTTTATCATTGATGATGAAGTAACTACCGAAGATACTAAAGAAATTATTAAAGGTAAAATTGATGTCTTAGTTCTCCAAGATCAGCTATGGTTACTGATAATTGAATCTAAAAGGTCTAGTTTTTCCTTGGCTAAGGCGATTCCTCAAGCACTAACTTATATGCTGGCAAATCCTCAGCCTGATCGTCCTACATATTCCTTGGTAATGAATGGAGAAGATTTCCAATTTATCAAGTTGATAAAACAAGATAAACCAATCTATGCTTTATCTGATAGATTTACTTTATATAGACGCGCAAATGAATTATATAAAGTTTTGAATATCTTAAAAAAGATAGGTCAAGTTTTAAGTTGATTATCTTTGCTATTCCTATCTAGGTTAATACTGGAGCAATGTCATAATAGTTATATTGCATCTTTTTAATGAATTATGGTTCAATTTATCCAAGCACAAAATGTCGGGCTTGCCTATTTGGAGGAAAAATTTAGCCTACAGCTAGCCGAAGATGAGGCATTCTTCACAGAATGGTTTGAAAATTTACCGGAAATTACAGATTTAGAAAAGCAAAATTTAGACAGAATAAAACTTCATTTTCTCCGTTTAGTCAAGCGTCCTCCTTTGTCAGAAGAAACGGTTAAATTAGTAGTTTTATCTCCTTTACTCAATTTAGCTGGATTTTATGATGAGCCTTTTTATATGAGAGGCGAGGAATCAATAGAAATTTCTGCGGAAGATGAAGGAGAAATCATTAGA
>NNBU01000465.1_pt1 | contig 72725 bp, 63 predicted proteins | sample 1173781 | NCBI WGS metagenome assembly NNBU01 (sample SAMN07173937, study PRJNA388173) | plant metagenome | biome: Plant school; feature: Soil; material: Symbiotic tissue of Blasia pusilla L.; isolation source: symbiotic tissue sample KVJ2 | host: Blasia pusilla | place: Norway: Troms, Kvaloya...
GTCCGAAATCATCCGCTTGGTGCGGGAACTCGCCGCCGCCGGTAAAGGCATCATCATGATCTCGTCCGAGCTGTCCGAACTGCTGACCGCCTGCGATCGCATTCTCGTCATGGCTGACGGGCGCGTGCACCAGGATCTGCCGCGCGAGGCGCTGGAAGATCCGTCCGTGCCCGCCGATGACCTTGCCCATCGTCTCCAGGCCGCCGAACAGCGGCTCCAGATCGAAATTCAGAAGGCCCTTGCGGTCCAGGAGGTTTCCCATGGCTAACGCCTTCTTCGCCAACTGGCGCCAGAACATCATCTATATCGGCTTCGTCGTGATCTTCCTCGTCTTCGCTGTGACACTGGCAGACAAGGGGTTCCTCAATCCCAACAACCTGCTCAACATCGTCCGGCAGACGGCAATGATCGCCGTCATGGCGATCGCCATGACCTTCGTGCTCTCCGCGGGCGAGATCGACCTTTCGGTAGGCGCGGTCGCAGGGCTTGCGACGGTCACGGTCGCGATGGGCATTGCCGCAGGCGGGCCGATCGTCGGCGTCGGTGCCGGCATCGCCACGGGGCTTGCTGTCGGCATGTTCAACGGCTGGCTCACCACCCGCATCGGCATTCCGTCCTTCCTCACCACGCTCGCCATGATGGGGATAGCCAAGGGCGTCGCCATGTGGATATCGGCGACAGCCGCGGTGCCGATCCTGTCGCCCGGCTATTCCTGGCTCTTCGGCGGCGGCAATCTCGGGCCGGTCCCGGTGCTTATGCTCTGGATGGCAGTCTTCGGCGGCATCGGCCATATCGTGCTGCGCCGCTCGGGCTTCGGTCGGCGGGTGCTCGCGACTGGCGGCGGCGAGACGGCGGCACGCTATTCCGGCATCGACACGAAAGCGATCAAGTTCAAGGTGCTGGTCATTTCTTCACTCGCAGCAGCTCTCGCCGGCATGCTCTATGCGGGGCGCCTTCAATCCGGCCGCTTCCAACTCGGCGAGGGCGATGAGCTCTCGGTTATCGCCGCAGCGGTGCTCGGCGGCACGAGCCTCTTCGGCGGCAGGGGAACCGTCATCGGCACCATTGTCGGCGCCCTGATGATCGGCCTCATCAACAACGGGCTCATCCTGATGGGTCTCGAATTCAGCCAGCAGCTCATCGCTCGTGGTGGCATCATCATCCTTGCCGTAGCGCTCAGCCAGAAGCGGAGCTGAGGCCATGATCGTTTCCCTCATCGCAACGCTGACGGCCCATCCGGAAACGCGAGAGGAGCTCTTCCGCCTTCTCGTCGATCAGGTCGGACCCACGCGCGCCGAACATGGCTGCATCAACTACAATCTTCATGTCGATGCCGGCGATCCCAGTGTCTTCGTGTTCTACGAGAACTGGCAGAGCCAGGCGGACCTCGACGCACACATGAAAATGCCGCACCTCGAACCGCTGCTGAGCCAGATTGACCGGCTCCTGTCAAAGCCGATCGAGATGTGGCGGCTCCACCCGGCAGAGCCTGCGGCGAACGGGTGAGCGGGCTGTGCCGCACGACATATGAATTTGATCGGCGTTTCCAGCGAAACGGCAGACCCTGATTTGCCGGATCGCCAGTAAATGCGCCTATCCGTCGTCTCGGGAAGCATCGATCGCCTCCCTCAAGGCCTCCGCAAGCTGCCGTCGGCTATAGGGCTTCGCGAGTGGCGACAGTCGCGACGCGGCGCCGATGCCGTCTATATCCGCATAGCCGGTCGCAAGGACGACCGGGAGCTTTGGATACCGGACCCTGATTTCGCTTGCCATGGCGCGGCCGTCGAGCGGGCCGGGCATGACCACATCCGAGAACACCAGATCGAACGGACCGTCCGTTTCCAGTGTGCGCAGCGCTTCTGCTGCATTCTCCACGCATGTGACGGAATAGCCGAGCGAAGCGAGTGTTCCGGCAGCGAAATCACGCACCATGGGATCGTCTTCGACGACGAGAATGCGCTCACGGCCACCGTGCAGCACCGTACTCTGCACGGGCTCCGGGGACGCGTCGCTGGATGCCAGTCGCGGAAAGGAGAGAGAGATCGTTGTTCCTGCCTCCGGCTCCGATTCGATGTCGATCCTGCCTCCCGATTGCCGCATGAATCCGTAGACCGTGCTCAGGCCAAGACCGCTGCCCTTGCCAAAGGGCTTGGTGGTGAAGAACGGTTCGAAGGCTTTCGCGCGTGTTTCTGCGTCCATGCCGAACCCGTCGTCAGAGATTCGAACTTCGGTATCATCGCCGTTTCGTGCAGCGGAAATTGTCAGTCGACCGCCCTCGGGCATTGCGTCGCGGGCGTTGATGCAAAGGTTCATGATGGACGCTTCCAGTTGCGCGGCATCCGCCCTCACATGTCCAGCCGCCGGATCGAGTTCGAGGTGCAGTATGATGCTTTCGCCAAGCGCGATCGAGAGCAGTCCCTCCATGGCGCGAATGGAATCGTTGATGTCCAGGGATGCCGGCTCGAGCGGCTGTCGTCCGGCGAAGGTGAGGAGCTGGCGCGTCAGGGCCGCGCCCTGCCGCGACGCCTTGTGGTTCAGCCTTGCAATCGCAGACAGCCGCGGGTCGGCAATTTCGTCGGCCAGGGTTTCGGCAGTGCCAAGGATGACGGTCAGCAAGTTGTTGAAGTCATGGGCGACACCGCCCGTCAGTTGACCTATGGCTTCAAGGCGTTGTGCCTGCAGCCGTTTGGCCTCGTTCAGCCTTGTCTCGGTGATGTCACGGACCCCACCGACCATGCGCGTTGCCTCGCCCGCAGCATTGCGGATGATGTGTCCCTGATCGATAACATCGGCATAAGTCCCCGCTCCACGGCGGAACCGGTACTCTTCCCGCCAAGTGTCGATCTTCCCCTCCACCGCGGCCAGCAAGCTGGACACGACCCGGGAATGGTCATCGGGGTGAATCATGGCTTCCCATTCTCGAAAACCTTGCTCGATCGGTAGGTCGGCATACCCGAAGACGGAGGCGATGTTGCTGTTCCATTGAACACGGCCGGTCGCGATGTCCCAGTCCCAGATCGCATCCGTCGTCATCATGGCGACGATCGCGAACCGTTCCTCGCTTTCCGCCAGGCGCTCTTCCGCAGCCCGTTTGTCGGTGATGTCACGACCCGTCGCAACGAAATGCGTGGCGCGCCCTTCAGGGCCGACGATCGGTGCGATGCTCATATCCACCCAGTATTCGCGTCCGTCCTTGGCGTAGTTGAGAATTTCGAACCGGATCGCCCTCATCAGGGCCGTGGCCTGATCGATCTCCGCGATGGTCGAGGCGGCGGTCCGCTGCCCCTGGAGGAAGCCTGGAGAGCGGCCCATGGCCTCGTCCGATGAATAGCCGGTGATCCGGACGAAGGCGTCATTGACATAGACGATTGCCTGACGGTCTCCGGGCCGCGATGGGGCCTTCGTGATGATGACGAAATTCTCGATTCTCGAGACCGCCATTTCCAGCAGGTGCAAATGCTCATCGGCCACATGTCGTGTCGTCACGTCGCGAAAATAGACGGTCAGACCACCCGGTCCGGGATAGGCCGTGACGGAGAACCATGCGTTGAGCGACTCGTAGAAGACTTCGAAGTCGGCGGTCATGTTTTCGCGGATGGCCCGCTCGTAGTGCTGCCGAATAATTCCCGACGAGGCCTCCGGGAATTCCTGCCAGATCAAGCGCCCCAGCAGCGTCGAACGCTGACGCTCCAGCAGACGTTCGGCTTGTCGGTTGACGTAGATGAAGCGCCAATTCTGGTCGAGCTGGAAGAAGGCATCGCTGATGTTGTCCATCGATTCGGCAAAACGCCCTTCGAGATCCCTTGCTGTGGTTTCCAGTCGCTTGTGCTCGTCAATGTCCTGCAGGGCACCCTGGATGCGGGCGACGCTGCCCATGTCATCTCGGATCGCGACGCCGATTGCGCGAACCCATTTCCGCCGACCCGTCGCATCGATGATCTCCACCTCGATATCGTAGGGCATGCCGTTTGCGACACAGTTTTCGAAGTGTCGCGTGATCGTTTCCCGCCATTCCTGTGCGAAATATCCGATCCCTTCCTCAAGGGTTACCGTCTTGCCCTTTGGTCTTCCGTGGATCTCCCAGGTTTCATCCGACCATTCGATGCGCCGCTCTGGCAGATGAACCACCCATCCGCCGAGCTTCGCGGCTTTTCCGGCGATTTCGAGAAGCGCCTGGTTCCCATAGGCATCGTTCTGCCTGGACCTTCCGCCGTTGCGCCGAAGGCGCCAGACGATGACACTCGCGGTTCCCAGCGGCCAAAGCCAGACAGGCATCGAGGTCCACGGCAGTGCAAGGGCGGAGACGCCGCCGGCCAGCAATCCGATGGACAAACGATCCGAGGCACATTGCCGGAGACCCGTCCCAAGGGAACGAAAGACGTTCCCGGCGCTTGCGTGTCTCGGTGCCATGGTCTGCCCTGTCCTCGATCGTCATGAATTTCAACCTTTCGATAATCTCGAAAGGTCATGCAATCCATGGGGGTTGCAGCACTTTAACCTTTTTTAAACTTGGCGCAGAAGTCGCTTAAGGGCAGACCGGTCTAATCGATGCAACCAACTGCCGTGTTTCCGTTTCCCGACAACGGGGCGGACCGCTGCAAGCATCGAGGTCATCCCGTGAAGCACACCAAGAGAACGACCTATCTCAGCCGTGTCCAGTCGGACTATTGCAGCCGCAAATGGTATTGCCGCAGCGTCACGCTATTCTGCAACCTGCTGTTCACGGGACAATGGTTGCGTGGGGCGCAGATCATTCGATGTCTCGTTGTTGAAATCAGCGAGGGCGGCGCGACCTTGCGGATCGGAAAGTCGCAGATTCCAGATCAACTCTATCTCGTGATCGGCAGGTTTGACGTCTTGATCGGCAGTATCGTCGTCCATCGCGATCCCGGACATCTGCAACTTCGTTTCCTGAAGGAGTTGAGGCCGGACTTCGTCAATCGCTTGTCCCGCATGACATCGCCCTTCGCCACCTTGGAAAGCCTGGGACGAACACCCATATCTGCCTGTGAAGATATGCAGCCAAAGCTGCGGCCGATGCCACCTGCGCCCGATGGCGCTAGGGACGAACCCATGGGCCATCCCACCAGGCATCCGAAAAGACAATGAACATAATGATCATAGAAGATCAGCGCGACGTCGTTGATATGTTGCGGCTGAACTGGTCGGATTCGCGAGACCGGCTGGACTGCCTTGCATCCGTGAAGCAGGCGAACCGCTTCATCCATTCCAACGAACTCGCCGCCTATGACTGCATGATCATCGACATCAATCTGACAGACGGGAGCGGCCTCGAGGTGCTTCGCAGTGCACGCGCGCACTCCGATATCCCGATTATCATGATCTCGGGTGCCGGCGACGCCGACAGCCGCGCGGACGCCATCAGTGTCGGTGCGGACGACTATGTGATGAAGCCGTTCAGCGTGAAGGAACTGCGCGCGCGCGTTCATCGTCTGCACGAAGCACGTTCGGGCCGCAACGCCGCCCGGCAGGGCCTTGTTTTCAAGGTTGGCAGTATCGAATGCGACATCGGACGCCTGTCGATGGATTTTGACGGCGCCAGTCAGCCGCTGACCGCCCTCGAAGGGCGGATCCTGCGGGTTCTCCACGCCTCTGTCGGTGAGGACTGCCCGAAGTCGTGCATCGCGCGCCAGGCGCTCTTTCGGGAATATGATCCGCGCGACAAGACGATCGACGTGTACATCAACCGGCTTCGCGGGAAGCTCGCGGAACTCGATGCCGCCAGCGGTGAGGTTATCAAGACAATCCGCGGCGTAGGTTATCGCTTGAGCGAAATCCAGCAATTGCAGGAGTGAGTGGCCAGATGCCTCAATTGATAGATGCTCGTGTTCTTTATCAGGAAACGGTTGGCCTCGATCGATCCGTGCCGAATGAAGCGGCTCGCCTCAAGCGATTGAGAGAAGTTTCCAGCGTGTCGTCCGGCGCGGACCCGGTGCTCGACGCGCTGGTCGACGCCGCCTGTCTCGCGGCCGACACGCCGATCGGCCTGATCACCTTGCTGGACGGTGAACGCCAATGGTTCAAGGCTAAACGGGGCATCGAAGGGTGCAGCTCCAGCCGCACAGATGCCTTCTGCGACCACACGATCCGGTCATCGGTGCCCTTCATTGTGGCGGACGCCGCTCGCGATGCCCGCTTCGCCGAAAATCCATTTGTGACCGGGGGCGAGCGGATCCGCTTCTATGCCGGCATCCCGCTGGAAATAGAACCGGGGGTTCGGCTCGGCTCGCTCTGTGTTCTCGATCGGGTGCCGCAGCGTCTCGGCCCCGAGGTGCGCGGCTTGCTGGAACGGCTGGCACGTTGCGCCACGGAACGGCTCCTGCAAACCGAGGACCGGTATCTGTTGTCGCGGATCGATTCCGGTAGGCTCGATCACGCAAAAGCCGACAAGGCGACGCTGGCGCTTGCGGAAGAGGCGCTCGCCGACGATCTCTTCATACTTCATTACCAGCCGAAAATCGCGCTCGATACGGGCCGACGTGTCGGGTTCGAGGCCCTCCTGAGGCTGCGGAAGCCCGACGGTTCGGTGCTCGCTCCGGCGTCGTTTGCTGCTGCTCTCATTGAGCCGACACTGTCCAGGCGTATCGGTATGCATGTGCTTCGATGCGCGGTCGCACAGGCCCGGGCGTGGCAGGCGGCCGGCATCGAATTCGGGCATATCGCGATCAACGTCTCGTCCTCGCAGTTCGGACCATCGCCAGGCAGCCCCGGCTTGGTCGATGAAATCCTGGGCGCGACCCGATCGGCAGGGCTGTCGCCCAAACACATCCAGATCGAGGTCACCGAAGGCGTCATGCTGTCGGAGCAGAGCGGCGCCATAGGCACGCAACTTGAGGCGCTGCGTGCGGCGGGCTTCATCGTCGCCTTCGACGATTTTGGCACCGGCTTTGCCTCCCTCGTGCATTTGAAGGAATTCGCCTATGACCAGATCAAGATCGATGGCGCCTTCGTGCGCGCGATGACCAGCTCCACCGCCGATCATGCCATCGTGAAGGCGATCGTGGACATGGCAAGAGCAATGGGAAAGCAGGTCGTCGCCGAAGGGGTTGAAACCATGGCAGAACGCCAAGCCTTGCAGGAGCTCGGCTGCCCCTACGGCCAGGGCTTCCTTTTCGGTCGCCCCGTGGATCCATCCGTTGTGCATTTCTTTTAGGAATGAAAGTCGGGCAAGAGAATTCCCGTTTGCTCTGGCTGTTGAGAAGGCGCGCTTTTTTCTGAGCAACAGCCGCCCATTTCCAACGGAAGCCGACGTGAATTGTCCTGCCTCGGAAATCTGAATTCTTGATCCAAATCGAAGGATTATAAGGGTTGTCTCTGATTCCCTGTCTTTTCCGCCGCGAGCGACGGTGGATTCCATCTTTGTTCCCAGGATTTGGGCCAACGTTCATATAGTGGGAGAGCGACAATTACTTCCGCCGGGGAACTGATCTCGCAATATCTTCGAGAAAGACTTGCAATAACTTGTAGCTTAACTCGAATCTAACGCGGCGCGGAACAATGCCCCCTTTTGATTTGTTGCGTCCATCTGAAATCGATGGCGCATTTTTGCAGCTCAGGGAGGACTTATGGTGAATATCAAAGCGAGGGGATTCGACAGCCCCGAACAATTGCGCGAACATTTGGAAGAGCTTGACAATACGCCTGATCAAAACTCGCCACAGGATCGTCGACTCCGTCAGGAAATCGCATCCCTTCGAGCGCAGCTCGAGGACCTGAACATTCGGGTGGAGGAGGGATGGCCGGAGGCTGAAGGTCGTCAACAACCCGCGGCCCGGCCTTCATCGCCGTCCTCACCTGTCCTGCCTCTCACCATTGCGTTGGGATTGGCATTCATTTTGGCGTTCCGCGCGACAAGCAGGCGGACGATATTCCTTCACCAATGACGAAGCTTCAGATGCTCGTTTGTAGGCCGTGACGGAGCAGCTATCCAGACTGGGGCAAGCACTTGTCTACCGGCATTAATGATGCATTTTTCGCACGTCCCCCCGATCTTGTTGCAAGAGAACTGTTAGGTGTGCGGCTCCTGGTGAACGGATGCGGGGGCGTCATCGTGGAGACAGAGGCCTATGGTCCGGATGACGAAGCCTCGCACAGCTTCAAAGGTCTGACCAAGACGAATGCCGCGATGTTCGGTCCTCCGGGAACCGTCTATATCTATCGCTCGTATGGCCGACACTGGTGTCTCAATTTCGTTTGTACGCGCGGAAGTGCAGTCCTCATCCGTGCGCTACAGCCCTCTGAAGGGCTTGGCCTCATGGCAGCTCGGCGAGGCGCGTCAAATGACCGCGTCCTTTGTCGAGGACCCGGAAATCTTTGTCAGGCCCTGGGCGTCACGATCGAGTTGAACGGTCTGATGGCTACATTGGCACCGTTTTCACTTCACGCAGACGAAGACGAGACAATTGTTGTCACGGGGCCTCGCATCGGCATTTCGAAGGCGCAAGATCGGCCTTGGCGGTTTGGCGTTTTCAACTCCGCCTATGTAAGCAGGCCATTCCGACCACCCCAACCTGGCGAGCCAAGTTAAGAAGATTAGGGGAGGCCAAGCCCCTCAATCTTCAGGCGATCACCTGCAGCAGTCCTCTAGACAAAATCCTATTCGTCATTGTCTGTTTGGCCTCTCGTCCCCTCTGCCTTGAAGTTCGTCATAATCCGCAGGGTTGCAAAGGTGACGATCGAAAGCACGATCGCTGTGTCATAGGACCCCAACCCGACTGCCGTCCCCATCGCCCCTGTCGCCCAGAGGCTCGCGGCTGTGGCGGTTCCTCTCGTCCCGACCTTTCCGACCAGAATGGCCCCTCCGCCGATAAAGCCGACCCCATTGATCAAACCCTCGACAATACGGGCGGTTGCTTCGGCATTGCCTTGCGTAATCCCCTCGGTCGCCTGGATGAAACCGCAGGCCGCAATGGCAACCAACGGAAACGTTCTGAGCCCAGCGCTGCGTTCATGACGCTCCCGATCCCAAGCGACTGGCAATGCGAGGATATAGGCGAAAGCCAATGCGCCGAGGTGGGCGAGAAGATCAAAGCTAGGGTGGACGTTTTCGAGCCAGGTCATGCATATTGTTCCGGTTCCAAGATCTTGCCAGACGCGTCAGTGCGGGGGATGTTCCGTTCAGTGTCGGTGTGGAGGCTGCCCGCCCTCTAGGTTGGTGGCGTTGCCGTTGCCCTCGCGACTCTCCCGTCAACGTTCTCCGTGACGTCGAATTCTTATCGTCTGTCCTGTGACGCATGATTGACCGTGCTTCAAAGCGCCAGCATCCGCCCGATGGAACAAATGGCCGGCTCTCGGCGTCTTTCATCAAGCCAAATATCGAATTCAGCACAGCATGATGGAGCGAAGCCGGAGGACCTATGCAAGACAGCGTGACGGGGAAAGCAAAGACCGGGGTCGTGGGGCTCGACGACATTCTTTCCGGAGGGCTGACACGTCGTCACGTCTTCTTGCTCGAGGGGGCACCCGGTTCCGGAAAAACCACGATCGCGTTGCATTTCCTTCTGGAAGGGCAAAATGCGGGCGAGCGTTGCCTGTACATTACCCTTTCCGAAACCGAAAAGGAGCTGCGCGACAGCGCTCTTTCGCACGGGATGGAGATCGGGGACGAGGTCAAGATCTTCGAACTCGTTCCGCCGGAAAGCCTTCTCGATGCCGAGCAGCAGCAGAGCTTGCTTTACTCCTCCGACCTGGAGCTTGGAGAGACAACGAAACTCATTTTCGAGGCGTTCGAGCGGGTTAAGCCTCATCGGGTCGTGATCGACAGTCTGTCCGAAATCAGACTGCTCGCTCAGGGATCGCTTCGATACCGTCGGCAGATACTGGCATTGAAACATTTCTTCTCGCGTTCGGACGCGACGGTGCTGCTTTTGGACGACATGACCTCAGATGCCAGTGACAAAACCGTCCACAGCGTCGTGCATGGTGTTGTCCACCTGGAACAGCTGGCACCCGATTATGGCTCTGAACGGCGCAGGCTCAGGGTCCTCAAATATAGAGGCCAGGCCTTCCGCGGGGGTTATCATGATTTTGTCATCAAGACCGGCGGAGTGGCTGTCTTCCCCAGATTGCGTGCGATCGAGCACCGTTCGGGCTTTGAGCGACGCGTGCTTGCCACTGGCATTGACGAGCTTGATGATCTGCTTGGTGGTGGCATCGCGCGTGGCTCCAGCACCCTCCTTATTGGACCCGCCGGGACGGGGAAAAGTCTATTTGCACTTCAGTTCGTAGAAGCCGCCGTCAAGCGTGGAGAGCGAGCGGCCATTTTCATCTTCGACGAAGAGCTGGGCCTGCTGTTTTCCCGAACAAGGGAGATGGGGATCGACCTCGAAGCCATGCAGGACGATGGCCTCATTCATATCGAGCAGCTCGACGCAGCAGAACTCTCGCCAGGTGAATTTGCCCAGCGCGTGAGAGACCGGGTTGCCGGATTTGACGCCAAGACAGTCGTTATCGACAGCATCAATGGCTACCAGGCGGCTATGCCAGGAGAAAATGCGCTCATCCTGCATATGCACGAGCTTCTGCAGTATCTGAATAGGCAAGGCGCCAACACTTTCATCACCGTGGCGCAGCACGGACTGGTCGGCGACATGCGATCCCCCGTGGATGTCACCTACCTTGCCGACACCGTCATTCTGCTCCGCTACTTTGAAGCCCAGGGTCGCGTCCGCCGGGCAATCTCGGTCATCAAGAAACGCACCGGCCAGCACGAGGATACCATTCGCGAATTCAAGATCCGCAATGAGGGACTGACGCTTGGCGAGCCTCTGACCGGGTTTCAAGGGATCTTGACGGGCGTCCCGCTCTTCGTCGGCGAGGGACAGCCGCTCTTGGATATGCTTGAAGAGGATAGGTCCAATTCCTGACAGCGATGTACATGCCCTGGTCCATGCTCCGCTGGGTCGCGACGGCCAGATAATCGTTGCGATGCTCCGAGAAGCGGGGGTGGACGCTAGAATCGTCCCCCGGCTTGACGACCTGATATCAGGCCTGGGCGAAGATGTGGCTTTTGCGCTCATGACCGAGGAGACACTCAGGTCGGCAGATCTGCGCCTGATGTCCGGGTGGATCAAGGCACAGCCCAGCTGGTCGGATTTGCCTTTCATCATCTTGACCGCAAGGGGCGGCGGACCAGAGCGCAATCCCGCTGCCGGCCGGCTTTCCGAGCTCTTGGGCAATGTCAGTTTCATCGAGCGGCCTTTCCATCCGACGACCTTCGTGAGTGTTGCCCGGTCGTCCATGCGAGGGCGCCGTCGGCAATATGAGGCACGCAACCGAATCGAAGACGTCAGAGAAGGACAAAGGCGGCTTCAGATCGCGCTTGAGGCCGGCCGTCTTGGAGCCTGGGAATTCAACCTCGCCGACAGTGGGCTAACCACCTCACAGACCTGCCGGGAGATCTTCGGCCGGGCGGCGACGGATAACTTTACCTACGACGATCTGCTTCGCATGATCCACCCAGAAGATCTCGAAGGCATGAAGGCAGCCGTGCGCCACAGCATTGAGACCGGGTCGGAATATGCCATCACCTATCGCATCATGAGGCCGGATGGATCGATCCGTGCCGTCGAGACCCGCGCTCAGCTCGACAGGGACCGGGCAGGGCGCCCGGTCAAGCTTGTGGGGGTCTCTGCCGATATCACTGACCGCATGCAGGCGGAAGCACAGCAGCGCCATCTCAATGTGATGCTGGAGGAACGCGTGGCGGAGCGCACGCGAGAGCTGGAAGAAACGCATCAGCAGATGCTCGCCGAAGTCAGCCAGCGCGAGCGCGCGGAAGAACAGCTTCGCCAGGCTCAGAAGATGGAGATGATCGGCCAACTGACAGGCGGTGTCGCGCACGACTTCAACAATCTGCTGATGGCAGTGCTGGGCAACCTCGAACTTCTGCGGAAGCATGTTCAAGGTGATGCCAGGGCAGCACGCCTGATTGACGGCGCTTATCAAGGGGCACAAAGAGGTGCTTCGCTCACCCAGCGCCTGTTGGCTTTTGCACGACGCCAGGACCTTCAGGTCGGACCGGTCAATCTTGGCACCTTGGTTGCGGACATGCAGGGGCTCCTCCAGCAATCCGTGGGATCGGCTGTTGTCATCGATATGCATGTGCCCGGACACTTGCCGCCGGTTCTGGCCGATGCAAACCAGATTGAGCTCGCCTTGCTCAATCTGGTCGTGAATGCGCGTGACGCGATGCCGGAAGGCGGAGCGATCCGTGTTGATCTCCACGAAGCCGAGCAGCCTCCGTCGGCTGGTGGACTGGCCTGTGGACGTTATGTCGTTCTGTCGGTCATCGACCAGGGTTCGGGCATGGATGCAGAGACTTTGCAGAAGGCGATCGAGCCCTTCTTTTCAACCAAGGAGCTCGGCAAGGGCACAGGACTGGGCCTTTCCATGGTGCATGGCCTGGCCTTGCAGCTGGAAGGTGAGCTGAAGCTTTCCAGCTCACTAGGGAAAGGAACAACGGCACAGCTTTGGATTCCGGTCTCGGCAACCGAGGTCGTAGAGCCCGAAGAAGCAGCTGCCTCCGAAAGCACCATATCTAGCGCCCCGAGACGGATCCTGCTCGTCGACGACGATGCTCTCATCGCAATGAGTTCGGCTGACATGCTTATCGACCTCGGCCACGAAGTCAGGGAAGCATATTCCGGCAAAGAAGCCCTGACCCTGATTGACGGTGGAGAAGCTTTCGACCTCTTAATTACTGACTACTCGATGCCGGGAATGACAGGTGCCGAATTGATTAAGGCAGTAAGAGCTCGTTTTCCCACCATGCCAATCGTCATGGCCTCAGGCTATGCAGATTTGCCACCGGGTGTGGAAGTCGATGTGGCGAGACTGGGAAAGCCCTATTCGCAGGAGCAACTTGCTCTTGTCTTGGGCAAGGTTCTGTAGTCGATGACCGTTGCTCAGCAACAAGGAAGGCAGGACAGCACGTTGGCCGAATGACGCAGCTGTTCTCGGGAGGCACTAGAAAAAAGGGACTATGCAGTCTCCACAGGGCACGGAGCGCGCCGGTCTCGAGCACGGGCGAATCTTTGGTTTAACAGTTTAGCTCGCTCTCATCTCTCTGCACCAGGCCATTCGTAAGTAGGTTCAGCTTGCCGCGTGGCAGCGTCATCCTCTGCTGGATCGGATCATGCTTGAGCGCTATGCGCAGGCAGACTAGCTCGTCGTTCACTGCGGAAACACGTCTTTCTGATGGGCACCCTCAATGACCGGTTTATCCACGGGGTTCTTTCGATACCTAGCCTGATAGATGCTCTCCAATCATCAGCCATGCAGTTTCCTTTTCCGCATTGGTTTCTGGGACATCTGTATCCAGGTGGGCGCATGATCACTTGTGTGTTGCCATCTGCGGACGTCACGGTCCACACCAGCTTTCGAGACTTTCGCGACAAGGTCCGGGCTGAGAAGGAAATGATCGATCCGCAGTCCTTCATCCCTGCCGAAGGAATTCCTGAAATAGTCCCAAAATGTGTACATGCGTTTGTTCGGGTGAAGCTCACGTATTCCGTCGGTCCATCCCTGCTCAATAAGCCGCTTATAGGCGTCTTTTACCTCGTTTCGAAAGAGAGCATCGTTGACCCAGCGCTCGGGCTTGTAGACATCCATATCCGCCGGAATGATGTTGAAATCGCCAGCAAGGATGACCGGCACATTTAGTTCAAGCAATTCGCCAGCATAGGTCGCCAAACGGCCAAGCCAATTCAGCTTGTACTCAAACCGTGGTCCTGGGCAAGGGTTCCCGTTCGGAACATAGACGCAGCCGATAAGCATTCCGTCTATTACCGCTTCGATGTATCGGCTTTGGCTGTCGTCAGGATCACCAGGCAGGCCTTTGCGCGTGATCAAAGGCTCCTGACCCTTTGCCAGGATCGCGACGCCATTCCAGGATTTTTGACCGTGCCAGACAGCGCCGTAACCGGCTGCCTCTATCATCTTAGCTGGAAACTTTCCGTCAGGCGCCTTCAGCTCCTGTAGACATACGACATCAGGCGACGCTTCATCCAGCCACCGCAGGAGTACTTCCAAACGGCCGTTAACCCCATTCACGTTGTAGCTGGCAATTTTCACGGCTTACCGCTTGTGATCGACTTTATCCCCTTGACCAGGCCCAGCGTGGTTTTTGGCGTCATGACGCTTATCGGTTGATAGTGAGCGTCCGACATCGACGGAAACCTTGAACTTTCCGGACTCGTCGCGACGCACGTCTCGTATGTCGGTCCCGGTATCGATTAGCTCACGTTTCGGCATAACTGGACTCCTGCCTGTCATTGAGATCGCGGCGGACCGGTTGGGCGCTCGCCTGGCGTTTCGTTGCCCGCAGCGAGAAAACGGAAAAACCGCTGCGTTCACCATCTCGGTCATGTCCGTTTGACACGCCGCGACCTCGAGATTGAAACCACAAGGCCGCAGAAATGTTCCTGAATTCGGGAGGATACAGATGAGCATTTATCCCGATACCCCTGACGGGAAGTACTTCGTTGTCAAAGGACGGCTCTGGCGAAAGAGTGATCCGCGACTCTTTGGTGATGAACGGGAGCGCCTCGTTAGCGAACTCATGTCCGCGCGACGGGCGGTGCGAGATGCAAAAGGCAAGCCCGACGAGACGGCGACAGCGCGACAGCGTGTGGAAAAGGCGAAAGTCCAGCTTGGAGAACGCGGACCGGTTTGGTGGACCGACGGCGAGCCAGACCAGAACCGCAAGCTCGTCGAGAATTCGACCTACGCCGCTTGGTACCGCGAGACGATGCGAAGTGACCACGAAGCTTGATATCTCGCTGCGCTGAACTCGGTAATACCGCTCCTCGCGAGCAGTCCGACGAAAATGCCACCTAGCTCGAATGCGTGCAGGCCCTCGGCCGAGATCCGCGTCTAAAGAGCAGGCTTGAATTGCTCAGTCAAAAGTGCCCACATCGCCGCGAATTGAGTAGTATCTGGCTCGTACCTCTTCCGGAGCAGTCAATGTTTTCCTTCCAATTCGTCAACTCTGAACTGACCGTCGGTGCGCTTCGAACTGGGAGTCTGGCAAGATCCTCGGGATGAGGATACCAGCTTGTCACAGCAAGACGCCTTCATTGTCCGATGCGGGTTTGGGCTGAGGTGGCACGATCGTCAGCATGCCGGAGGGGAGGGGGCGTTGCAGATGACGTGCCTCGTCCCACGGTGCGGTCAGCCAGATATCGACCTCTTCAGGTGTGGTCAGGATGGCCGGCATGGCCTTTTCGTGGATGGGAGAGACGATCTCGTTTGGCGAGGTCGTGAGAAAGCCGAAGAGTTCAAAGTCCTGCGCTCCGTCTCGCACTTTGCGCACGCCCGTCCAAGGTGTCCATAGCCCCGCGAAAAAAATCAGCGGCCGGTCATCGCCTCCCGCAAACCAGGCGTTGGGCACGCGCCCACCTTCAACCTTGTTGGCAGGATCAGGCTCGGCAAAGGAGGTGAAGGGGACAACGCAGCGGCTGGCTGCCCCGAGCCAGCGGCGCCAATGCGGAGAATTCACGTTGCGGATATTAGTCACCCCCGGATCATAATTCTTTACGTAGGCCGGTGGTGATGGCATGCCCCAGGTAGCTCGCGCGATCTCTCGTGCTCCATCGGCGCCCACCCGGACAACAGGCGCCTGATAGCCGGGATACACATCGAAGCTTGCCTCGTTCCAGCCCACGAGATCACGGATGGCTTTTGTGAACCCAAGGACGGCTTCACGCGTGGTGGTGACATTGTAGAGATTGCACATCTATCCCTCCTATTTCCACATGGCGCGCATGCGCTCCGCAACATCGATGCGGATCTGCTGTGCGCTTCGCTCCCTGGCCACTCACCTTGGACGACGGGCCGATATCGGGAGAGATGGAATTAACAAGCCAACGACCCGAAGCTTGCCCCTCCTACGCGGCGGCGTGGTCGTGACGGGCGAAAGATATGGGGGCTCGGTAGCTTGTCCCGAATAGTGAATGGCAAGGGTTCGCGAGCCTTGGTTTGAGAGCATAACCCAGGAGCGACGTCATATCAGGAGTAAAAAATGCGCACCGTAGTTGCCGCCGAACTGGCGCAAATTCTTTTTTGAAAATGATTTGACTAAATCAATTTGCGCTGTCACTCTTTTGACATCAGGAGAGGCTTGGCATGGCTTTGCGCGGTACAAACCAGGAGACGGGACGGCCGTACAATCGGCGGATCGTGCTTGAAGCGATCCGATTACGCGGCCCGACCACCCGTGGGGATATCGCGCGCAGCGTCGGCCTGACTGTCCAGACCGTCTCGACCATCGTGCGCGAACTTGAGGATGAAGGGCTGGTGCTTTCGGTACAGAAAGCGCCGGAAGGGCGCGGCATCCCGCCCTCGACCTTGACGATCAATCCGGATGGCGGACACGCGCTGGGCATTCACGTCACTCCCCTCGGCATCGAGGCAGCGCTGGTTAATCTGCGGGGAGACGTTCTGGACAGCGTGCGGCGCGACGTCACGAATGCAATGCCGGACGAAGCCTTCTCGATCATTGCCGACATGGTGGCGCATCTGAAGAGCAGCCCTTTATGCGGACGTCTGCTCGGCGCTGGCCTGGCCCTTCCGGGGCCCTTCGACGTGGAATCGATGAGCTTTGTCGGTTCAACCACGATGACCGGCTGGAAGGATGTCGACATAAGGCAACATCTGGCTGATGCCACCGGCCTGCCGGCCTTCATCGAAAACGACATGGCTGCGGCAGCTCTTGGCGAGCAGCTCTATGGCCTCGGCCAGCAGGTGTCGAACTACTATTACCTCTTCTTCAGCGTCGGTCTCGGTGGTGCCATGATGCATGACGGCGCCGTCATGGGTGGCGCCTGGGGCAATGCCGGCGAAATCGGTCACCTCCCGGCAGTTCCCGATGGCGAGCCATGCCCCTGCGGCAATCGCGGCTGCCTCGAGCGCTATCTGTCGCTGGATGCCTTCGAGCGACGTGGACTGCCGGCGGAGGAATGGGTCGCAGAGGTTGCGCCGTTCTTTCGCAGTGCCGTTCGCATCATCGAAAATCTCTTCGATCCCGAGACGATCGTGCTCGGCGGTCTCGCGCCGCATGCGTTCATCGGGCATCTCGCGACGCTTGTCGACGGGCTGGACAATTCCGTTTCCGCCCGCACCCACCGGGTGCTGCCGCGTGTCGTGGTGGCAAGCGACTGCCATCATTCGGCCCTGCGCGGTGCTGCCGCTTTGGCGGTCTTCGGCGTCCTGTCGCCGCGCCACGGGCAAATGTTTGAGCCATCAGAAAAGGGGACTGCCGAATGACCGAGAAACTGCTCGTCCTGGATAACATCCGTATGCATTTCGGGGCGATCGAGGCCCTCAAGGGCATCAGCTTCTCGATCGGAAAGGGCGAAGTGGTCGCGCTCCTGGGCGACAATGGCGCGGGCAAGTCGACCCTGGTGAAGATCATCTCCGGCGGGCTGCAGCCGACCTCCGGGCGCATGCTCTTCGAAGGGCAGGACTATCAGGCAAAGACCCCCGCCGAAGCCAAGGCCGTCGGGATCGAGACCGTCTACCAGGACCTGTCGCTTTGCACCAATGTCGATGTCGTCGGCAATTTCTTCATGGGCCGCGAGATCACCCGCAAGATTGCCGGCATCCCGTTCCTCGATGAACGGGCAATGGAAGAGGTGACATCCAAGGCACTCGCCAGCGCCGGCACGCGGATTCCCTCCATGCGCACGAAGGTCGAGCATCTGTCCGGCGGTCAGCGCCAGGCGATCGAACTCAACCGCTTCGTCCATTGGGGCGGCAAGCTCGTGCTGCTCGACGAGCCATTTGCAGCGCTCGGCGTCGAACAGACGCGGCGGGGGCTCGACATGATCCGTCACGTTGCCAGTCAGGGCATCGGCGTCGTCATCATCACGCACATCATGCAGCAGGCCTTCCAGGTCGCTGATCGCATTGTCGTCATCCGCCACGGAGTGGTCGCCGGCGATGTCGAGAGAGCCAAGACAAGCCCGGATGCAGTGATCGAAATGATCACAGGGCAAGCACTCGCCGGAGCCGGACCGGTGGGCAGAGAATGAAAAGGGGTCCGGCTAATACTGGAGAGAACAATGATAAAGCGAATGATGCTTGCACTGCTGAGCGTGCTTGTGCTCGGCCTATCGATGCTCACGACCGCCGCCGCCCAATCGAAGGGCGTCGTCTACTATCTCGTGCCGACCTTGCTCGATGAATTCCAGACCGGCTCGGTCAGCGCGCTGGAAATGTTCCTGAAGCAGACCGGCTACGAGATGAAGACGCTCAATGCCGACAACAAGACCGACATGCAGCAATCGCAGATGAATGACGTCATTGCGTTGAAGCCCAATGCGATCATTCTCGCAGCGGTCGACTTCAATGCGCTGAAGCCTTCCATCGAAGCGGCGCGGGCCGCCGGCATTCCGGTGGTTGAATTCGACCGCCAGATCACCTCGACGGTGTCCGACTTCACCTCCGTCGCCGGCACCATCGAGATCGGTCACGTCGCAGCCGATCAGGCCGAGGCCATGCTCAAGGCGAAGAAGGGCGATGTTGCAGGCAAGATCCTGCAGGTTCTGGGTGATCCGGGCGATCCCTACACGCTCGATATCCAGAAGGGCTTCGAAGAGAAGATGAAGGCCTTTCCGGGCGTCACCATCATCTCGGTGCCTGCGTTGCAGTGGGAAGCCAGCAATGCCGGGACGATCGTTTCCGACCAGATGCTCGCCAATCCCGATATCGACCTGATCTTCCTGCATGCCGCCCATCTTTCGGTCGCAGCTGTTGCCTCGCTTGAAGCTGCCGGCAAGAAGCCGGGTGACGTAATGATGATGAGCTCGAACGGCGCGCCCGTTGGTCTCGACCTGATCCGCAAGGGCTGGCTGAATACCGAAGTGGAACAGCCGCTTTACGCTCAGGCCGCCGCGGTTGCCATGTTCATGGACAAGATCGTGGCCAAGCAGGAGATCAAGGCGGGCGAATACGATGTGCTCGGCCTGAAGGGCGTGGTGACGATCGAGGCCTGGGGCCCGAACATCAAGATCCCCGGTGCAGCCATCACCAAGGAGAATGTCGACAATCCGGCCTTCTGGGGCAACCTGAAGCCGCCAGCCGGCACGGTCGAATCCGTCAAGTAGACGGCATTTCCACCCGGGGTCCACGGGCCCCGGGCTTTCTCCTCCTCAATCGGGATTGGCCGTATGCATCCTCGTAGCCGCAGTCTTCTAGAATTCGTCCTCGATAATCTTGTCTGGTTTATGCTCATCGTGGTTCTGGCGCTGTTTTCGGCCCTGATTCCGAATTATTTCCAGATCGGCATCTTCACCAACATCATCGAAGCATCGAGCGTGCTCGGCGTCATGTCGATTGGCCTCGCTCTGGTGATCATCACCGGGCACATGGACCTTTCCGTCGAATCCGTCGCGGCCCTTTCTGCCATGGCGGTCGGCATTCTCTTCTGCTCGGCCGGCATCGGGCTCGGCATCAAGCTCAATCCCGAATGGCTGATGATCCCGGCTTCGTTGCTGATCGCCTGTGCCATCGGTGCGCTGATCGGTCTCCTGAACGGCTTTCTCGTCGTCAAGCTCAAGATGAGCGCCTTCATCATCACACTCGCGTCCTTCATCTGGGTGCGCGGCATCGTGCTTGCGGTTTCGGGCGGTCGGTCGGCCCAGGATCTCGATCCGGCCATCCGCTGGTTTGCCATCGAGCGTTTTGCCGGCATTCCGCTCTCTGCGTGGATCGCGATCGCATGTTTCCTGGTCTTCTCGGTGATGATGGCAAAAACGCCGTTCGGCCGGCACCTGATCATGATCGGCGGCAATGAAACGGCAACGTTCCGCGCCGGTATCCGCGTTAGCCGTAACCTGATCATTGCCTTCGTCATGGCCGGCGCCATTGCAGGTCTTGCCGGCTGGCTGCTCGCCATCCGCACGTCCGGCGCCACGGCCAATCTCGGCGTCGGCCTGCTGTTCAATGCCTTCGCGGCAGTCGTGATCGGTGGCGTCAGCTTGAAGGGTGGCGTTGGCGCTCTTCCGGGCGTCTATGCCGGCGTGCTGCTGCTCTCGTCGATCAACACGGCGATCAACCTGATGGGGCTGCCGGCGAATTATACCCAGGTGATCCATGGCTTCCTGGTGCTCGCCGCCGTTCTCCTCGACACATTCAAACAAAGGCTCCGCCAGAGGCTCGCATGACAGACAGATTGAAAGACAAGGTAGCGCTGGTCATCGGCGCATCCCGCGGCATCGGCAAGGCGGTTGCACTCCGGTTCAAGGAGGAGGGCGCCAAGGTCGTCATCGCCGACTTCGAGGCGGAGGAAGGGCAGGCTGCGGCTGAGGACATTGGCGCGGATTTCGTGCTGACCGATATCTCGAAGATGGAAGATGCGGTTGCTGCTGTCACCCTCACCCTCAACCTTCACGGCCGGCTGGACATCATCGTCCAGAACGCCGGTATCTATCCCTGGCAACTGATCGAGAATACCGAGCCTGATGACTGGGACCGTGTGATGGCGGTCAACCTGCGCGGGTGCTTCAATGCGGCGCGGGCAGCGCTCGTGCCGATGAAGACGCAAGGGTCGGGTCGTATCCTCTTCACTTCGTCGATCACCGGCCCGTATGTGACGAGCCCGGGGCACGGGCATTATTCAGCCAGCAAGGCCGGGATCAACGGTTTCATCCGGGCGGCGGCGCTGGAATTTTCGTCCTACGGCATCACCGTCAACGGCGTGGAGCCGGGCAACATCCTGACCGAGGCAATCCAGCTGCATCGGAGCGCCGCATTTATCCAGAACATGGAAGTCGCGATCCCGCTCGGCCGCCTTGGCTCACCGCGCGATGTGGCCAATGCCTTCCTGTTCCTTGCCTCGGACGAAGCGAGCTACGTGACCGGGACGACCATTGTGGTGGATGGTGGCCAGCTCCTGCCCGAAGGGGCCGATTTCAGGCTGCTTCCTCCCTGACAGGCTTCAGGCCGACTCCCGCTCGACCAGCAGGCATTCGACCTTGAGCTGGTCGTGCGAACTGTTGAGGCCGCCGGTCATGTCGGCCATCACTTCGACGGCCATGGCACCCATCTCGAACATCGGCAGATGGAAAGTGGTGAGCGGCGGCATGGTGAACTGGGCGATGTCTCGGTTGTCAAAACCGACGACCGAAACGTCGCCGGGGATCGACTTGCCCAGTTCCTTCAGAGCGCCGATGCAGCCGAGCGCCATCAGGTCGTTGGCGCAGAAGATGCCGTCCGGCGGTTCCGGCAGTTTCATCAAAGCATGGGTCTTCTCGTAGCCGGAGGACGGCTCCCAGTTGCCGTAATGGACGAGGTCCGGATCATAGGTGATGTCGTTGCTGGCGAGCGCCTGCTTGTAGCCGCGCAGGCGATCTCGCGGGTTGTCGAGGCCCTCCTGGCCGTTGATGAGCGCGATCCGCTTGCGGCCGGCGGCAATCAGGCGTTCGGTCGCGGCCCGCCCACCGGCGACGTCGCCAGGCAGGATCGAGGGCAGGCGGCGTTGCTGGTCGTAGCAGTTGACGAGAACGGAAGGCGCACGGAAGAGCGGCTCGGGCGGCTCGATCTTGCGGGTCAGGATCGTGCCGAAGATATAACCGACCAGGGTCTGGCCCTCGCAGACGGAGAAGATGCCGCCATCCGGATCCTCGCCTTTGCGGAACACGCCGAGGGTGACGATGATCCCGAGCTCCAGCGCCTTTTCCCGCGCGCCTTCGAAAGCCATGGCCATCCAGGGGTCCGTCGTCAGTTCGTCGACAACGAAAACAATCACCCGGCTGCCAGCAACAGCGGCTGTGGCAGACTTGTTGGAAAGCCGGTAGCCGAGCTGTTCGGCTGCGTCGAAAACGCGCTTGCGGGTGGATTCACTGAAGCGGGCCCCGGAACTGCCATTCAGAATGAGCGACACGGTTGCCTGGGACACACGCGCCAGTGCCGCTACATCCATCATCGTCGGTTTCAAGGCATTCTCCATGACGAACACCGTGGTTTCCGAGGTGCTGACCGGCTTTCAGGACCTGAAATGCCTGATACGATCGAAGGCCACGGCAACCACAATGAAGGTACCTATGAACATTCCTTGCCAGAATGTCGAGATGCCCAGCAGGATCAGGGAGTTGCGGATCACTTCTATCAACAGTGCGCCAACGACGGCCCCCAGCGCATTGCCTTCGCCGCCGGCGAGATTCGCACCGCCGATGACGGCTGCCGCAATCACGGTCAGTTCCATGGCCTGGCCGAGATTGGTGGTGACGCTGCCCAGCCAGCCGGCCATCAGGATGCCGGCGAGGCCCGCCGTGAACGCCGAGAACATGTAGATGCTGACCTTCATCCGCCGCACGGGGATGCCGGTGAGCAGAGCAGCGTTCTCGCTGCTGCCGATGGCGAAGAGGTGTTGGCCCCAACGGGTCCATTTGAAGACCAGCGACATGATCAATGTCAGGGCAGCAAGCACATAGAGCGGGTGGGGAATGCCCAGCGTCGAGCCACCGCCAACCCAGATCAGGATGTTGTGGTCGGGGCCGAAGTCCCAGATCATCTTGTTGTCGGAAAGCACCATGGCGAGCGATCGGGCGGCCGAGAGTGTGCCGAGCGTGACGACGAAGGGCGGCATGCCGGCATAGGCAACCAGGACGCCGTTGAGCAGGCCGACCAGCAGGGCGGCACCCAGCGCCAGGGGTGCTGCCAAGAGAAAGGGCGCACCGGCCGCCATCAATACGCTGATCACCATGGCGCTCAACACCACGGAGGACCCAACCGACAGGTCGATGCCGCCCGAGGCGATGACCGCCGTCATGCCGATCGCAATGATCCCGACAAAGGCGAAGTTGCGGGCGACGTTGAACAGATTGCGCTCGCTGGCGAAGGCATCGGTGAGGAATGTCAGGGCAAGGCAGGCGAGGATGGCAGCCAGAAATACCCAGAACAGTTGCAGGCTTGCCAGGCGCGATAGCCAGTTCCGGTGTTCGCTTCTCGAAATGACATCTTCCAGAGTGGTCATCGGCGCATCCTCTCAAGCGGTTTCGATCGCGCCGGTGATCAGGCCGGTCACTTCTTCGGGGGAGGAAAGGGCGGCGCGCTTATTCGCCACCAGTTCGCCGCGCCGGAGCACGGCAATGCGGTCGGAGACACCGAAGACATCGGGCATGCGGTGGCTGATCAGGATGACGCTGATCCCCTGGTCGCGCAGTCGCCGGATGACGTCGAGGACTTCGGCGACCTGACGCACCGAGATCGCGGCTGTCGGCTCGTCCATCATCACGATCTTCGGTTTCGACAAAAGGGTGCGGGCGATGGCGACCGCCTGGCGCTGCCCGCCCGACATCCGCCGAACGAGGTCGCGGGGCCGGGTTTCCGATTTCAACTGGCGGAAGAGGCCCGCAGCGACACGGTTCATCTGGCCGTAGTCGACATAGCGGAAAGGCCCGAACCGTTTCGTCGCCTCGCGGCCGAGGAAGACATTGGAGGCGGCAGAGAGATTGTCGCAGAGCGCGAGGTCCTGATAGACGACCTCGATCCCCTCGCGCTGTGCATCGCGGGGGTTGTGGAATGTGACGGGCTGTCCGTCGATCCGGATCTCGCCCGTGGTGGGTGGAAAGTTGCCGGCGATGATCTTCACCAGGGTGCTCTTGCCCGCACCGTTGTCGCCCATGAGGCCCAGGACCTCGCCGGGCTCGATCGATAGGGCGACCGACGACAAGGCCTGGATTGCGCCATAACTCTTTGAAATTCCATGCAGCGTTAATCGCGACACGCGTCAGCCTCCCCCATCTGCGTCTCCTCCTGCATCAACATGGCGCCGCGTCCCCGAGCGGTCAACGGCCATCTTGATATTAATGATGCTTGACTTAATATTATTACTAAATATTAATTCCGGCAACCAGGTAATGAAAACCAGGGAGGCGGGGAATGAGGTTGCTTGTGACGGGCGCCAGCGGAAAGGTTGGCCAGGCCTTCCTTCCCGCCTTCCTTCGCGAGCCGCGTTTCTCCGGCTGGGACGTCGTCGCTTTGTGCAACAACAGGGTGATCGAACGTCGCGATCGTGTCGCTCTGGTGAAGGGATCGATTGCAAATGCCAAGGTGGTCGCGGATGCCCTTCAGGGCGTAACGCATGTCCTGCATCTGGCCGCAGTCAAGGAAACGCCGGGCCAGGTGATCGATGTCGCGCTGAAGGGTCTCTACCTTCTGCTCGATGGTTTCAGCCGCTCTGATGATGCGCGCCAATTCGTGCTGCTCAGCGGCGATTGCGTGGTGGGCCATATCTTCCAGGACTATCCGGAGCCAATCACCGAGCAGTCGCCGCGCCGTGCCTATCCCGGCGCCTATGCGCTGACCAAAGTGCTTGAGGAAGTGATGCTGGAGCAGGTCGGCATCCAGACCGGCCTGAACTGGACGACTCTCCGCGCGCCGTGGATCATGGAAAAGGATGACTTCCGTTATGCCTTCGAGCTTGGTGCAGACCAGTTCGGCGGGCCGAGTTGGGAGATGCTGGTAGAACCGGACCGGCTGCAGCAGATCCGTGACCGGCGGTGCTTTCCGGCGATGCGGGCTGTCGATGGCGCCTTTCTGAAGCGCAGCTTTATCCATGTGGACGATCTCGTCCGGGCGATCCTGTCGGCCATCGACAACCCGCAAGCTTATGGCCAGCTGTTCAACGTCGCCATGGACGAACCCGTCGACTATGGCCGCGTGTCCGAACGTCTGATGACGGTCGCCGGGCTGGAGCCGGCCGAGATCGACACGCCGTTTCACAGCAACTGGTTCGACAATTCGAAGGCAAAGAAGATCCTCGGGTGGAGGCCCGAGATCGACCTCGACGGGCTCGTGGAGCGGGCCTGGTCATATCGGCGCGCGGCGGATGACCCGCGCATCGTCTGGTATCCCGGCTGAGCAGGAGGGCTTTGCGCCGGCGATTTGGAGGAGGAAAACCGCAATGAAAATCCGTTATCTGGCATTCACTGCAATACCCATTCTCATGGCCCTAGCCGGCGAGAGCGCCGCCGAGGGCAAGAAGACGCTGGCGATCGTCGTGAAGGGCCTCGACAACCCGTTCTTCGAGCAGATCAATCTCGGCTGCAAGAAGTGGCTCTCGGAAAATCCCGATAGCGAATACGAGTGCCTCTATACGGGGCCTGCCTCATCGGCCGACGAGGCGGGTGAGGTGCAGATCGTCGATGATCTCCTGAGCCGCGGCGTGGCGGCCATCGCCATTTCGCCCTCGAATGCGCCGGCCATGGCCAATCGGGTGCGCGAAATCGCTCCGTCCGTGCCGGTCATGACGGTTGATGCCGACTTCCTGGAAAAGGATCACGACCTGCGCAAGACCTATCTGGGCACCGACAACTACCTGATGGGCGTCAAGATGGCGGAGGAGGCAAAGAAGCTGAAGGCTGAAGGCGGCTCCGTCTGCCTGCAGCTCGGCAATGTCGCCGCCGCCAACATCAATGCCCGCGCTCAAGGCTTCCGCGATACGATTGCCGGCGCCAAAGACGTCGAACGCCTGACGGGCCAGAACGGCTGGACGGAAATTGAGGGGTGCCCGGTCTATACAAATGACCAGGCCGATCTCGCCAACCAGCAGATGTCGGACGTGTTCACGGCGCATCCGGATCTTGACGCCTTCATTCTGGTCGGCGGCTGGGCGCAGTTTGCACCGCAGGCCTATACCCAGGTCACGGATCAGGTGATGGACAAGCTCAAGTCCAAGGAGTTGGTCATCGTCGCGGGCGACACGTTGCCGCCACAGACGCAGGCCTTCCGCGAGGGCCGCAGCCATGCCCAGGTCGGCCAGCGGCCGTTTGAGATGGGCTACAAGGCGCCGGACGTGATGATCAAACTGATCAAGGGCGAAACGGTCGAAGACCCGTTGTTCACCGGTCTCGACGTCTGCAACACCGAAGATCCGGGCTTCTGCAAGGACAATTAGCATGGCGGCGGGAGTGTTAACGCACTCTCGCCGTTCTCATTCGGCATGCGGGTGGCCCGGGAGGGGGCCGGCCCGGATGTCGTCGATCAACAGGATGGCAGCCCTGTGAGAGAGGGTTGCGGGAGGATAAGATGAAGAGACTTTCAATTACGGCCCTTGCGGCCGCACTCACCCTGGCCGCGACGCCCATGCTCGCCCAGGAAAAGCAGTCCATGGCCTTCGTGGTCAATGCGGCGTCCGATTTCTGGAAGTTGGCGGAGGCGGGCGTCAAGGCGGCACAAGCCGAGCTTCCCGACTACGAGCTGCAATTCCGCTACCCGGCGCAGGGCACGGCCGCGCTGCAGAACGCGCTGATGGACGATCTGGTCGCGGCCGGCACCGATGCAATCATGATCTCCTCGGCCGACCCGAAGAACTCGATCGACGCCTTCAACCGGATCGCGGCCCAGGTTCCCTTGTTCACCACCGACAGCGATGCGCCGCAATCCAAGCGCATTGCCTATCTCGGGTCGTCCAACACTCAGGCCGGCATCCAGGCGGGTGAAATTGCGGTGAAGGCCCTTCCCAAGGGTGGCAAATGCATGGGCTTTGTCGGCTTCCTCGGCGCCGACAATGCAAAGGAACGCATTGCCGGCTTCCGCCAGGCGGTCGAAGGCAAAGGCATTGAACTGGTCGATGTACGCGGCGACGACGTGGACTTTGCCCGCGCCCGCTCGAATGTCGACGACGTGCTGGCGGCCAACCCGGAGATCGACTGCATGGTCGGCTTCTATTCCTACAATCCGCCGAAAATCTACGAGGCCTTGCAGGCGGCCGGCAAAGTCGGCGCAATCACCGTGATCGCCTTCGACGAAGATCCGATCACGCTCGGCGCCGTCAGGGAAGGCAGCTTCGCCGGCACGGTCGTCCAGGATCCCTATCAGTGGGGCTATCAGGGCATGAAACTGATGGCCGCCTATCTGAAGGGCGACAAGTCGCAGGTGCCGGCCGATGGGCTGATCATCGTGCCGACGCAGGTGATCGACAAGGCCAATGTCGACGACTTCGAAAAGCAGCTCAAGGCGCGTATCGGCGGCTAATCCGGTGCCGACGATACATGCGGTCTGCGCGGGCGAGGGGGCCCGCGCAGACAATCCGCCGGCCGCCGAGGAGCCCAGTTGCATGTCCAGGTCTGCCCCCATTTCCCTTGATCTCGTGGGGATCACCAAAGTCTATCCGAGCGCTGTGGCGTTGAATGCCGTGTCGCTGTCGATCCGTGGCGGCGAGGTGGTGGGGCTGATCGGCGAGAACGGCGCCGGCAAATCGACGCTGATGAAGGTGCTTGGCGGGACGATTGCGCCTGACGGGGGCGAGATCGTCATAGACGGGGTGCGTCTCGCCGCGATGACGCCGGCCGCGGCGGTTGCCCAGGGTATTGCCTTCGTGCATCAGGAACTCAATCCCTTCGCCAATCTCGATGTTGCCGGCAATATTCTTCTCGGGCGCGAGATCCGCAGTGGCCCCTTCGGCTTTATCGATCGGGCGGCAATGGAGAACCGTGTTCGTCCGTTGCTCGAACTGCTGGGCACCCGTTTTACCGCATCGACGCCCGTGTCGGAACTGTCTTTGGCCGACCAGCAATTGCTTGAGATCGCCAAGGCGCTGTCGATCAACGTCCGGCTGCTGATCCTCGATGAACCGACCTCAAGCCTCACACTGTCGGAAACGCAACGTTTGCTCACTGTCATCCGGCGGCTCCGCGATGACGGCGTCGCCGTGCTGTTCATCACCCACCGGCTGGCGGAAGTGGAGGCGGTGGCGGACCGCGTCGTCGGCTTGCGCGATGGTCGCAATGCCGGGGACCTGTCGCGGGAGACGATGACGAAGGATGCCATGGTCCGCCTGATGATCGGCCGCGACGTCAAGCAGTTCTATGTGCCGCCGGAGCGGCAGGACGGGGCCGTGGTTCTGCAGACCACCGGGCTGCGAACGGAGGCATACCCCGACTCCCCGGTCGATCTTCAGATACGCTGCGGCGAAATCCTCGGCCTTGCAGGCCTGGTGGGGGCGGGGCGAACCGAGCTTGCACGTGCCCTGTTCGGGATTGATCCGATCCATGCCGGCAGGGTTGAGGTCGAGGGCCATACCGTCACGCCAGGTTCCGTGTCGGCAGCCATCCGGGCGGGCATCTGCCTGGTGCCCGAGGACCGGAAGACGGAGGGCCTGTTCCTCGACTTTTCCATTGCCGAAAACATCGTCATGCCGAGGCTTGAGAGCATCGCGAGCATGGGCTTTGTCGATCAACGGGCGGAACGCCAGATCGCCGAGACTTTTCGCACCAGACTGTCGATCAAGGCGCAGCGGCTCGACCGGGCGACCGGCGAACTATCGGGCGGCAACCAGCAGAAGGTGGTGCTGGCAAAGTGGCTCGGGCTCAAGCCGAAGGTCATCATTCTCGACGAACCGACGCGTGGCATCGATGTCGGCGCCAAGGCGGAGGTCTATCGCCTGATGCGGGAGCTGGCGGCGCAGGGGGCAGCCATTCTGATGATTTCCTCCGACATGGAGGAAGTGATCGGCGTCTCGACGCGGGTGGCCGTGATGCGCCGTGGCACCATTTCCGGCGTCCTGGAGCGTGAAAATGTGTCCGAGGAAGCCGTTCTTCGGCTCGCGGTCGAATAAAGGGAAAGCCAGATGCACAAGAAAGACATCGGACTTGCGGTTCTCGTGCTGACGGTCGGGGCGGTCGTGGCTTTCGTCAATCCGCGCTTCCTGTCGCCGATCAACCTTGCCAATACCGCCAACCTGATCGGTCTGTTTGGCCTGTTTTCGATCGCAGAGGCCTTTGTCATCGTCACCGCCGGCATTGAGCTGTCGATCGGTTCGGTGATTGCGCTCCTGGGCGTGATCTTCATCGATCTCATCGCCTCCTACGGCGTGCCCTGGCCGGTCGCGCTCGTGATCGTCATGCTGCTTTCTGCCTTGATCGGACTTCTGCACGGCTGGCTGATTACCCGCCTGAAGCTGCAGCCTTTCGTGGTGACGCTGTGCGGCTTGCTGATTTATCGCGGCGTGGCGCGGTTCTACACCAAGGACGGAACCGCCGGTTTCAGTTTCGGCACCGACCTTCCGATGCTCGACTATCTTTTCGTCGGTCGCATGGCGGGCGTTCCGCACTCGGTGATCGCCTTTGCCGTCTGCGCGATCCTCGCCTGGGCATTGTTGCACCGGACCGTTTTCGGGCGCCATCTGATGGCAGTGGGCAAAAACGAAGAGGCGGCACGCTATTCCGGGATCGACACGCGGCGCGTCATCCTGCAGGCCTACATGCTCTGCATGTTACTCACCGGCGTGTCAGCCCTCTTCTTCGCCATGTATACGAAATCCGTGCAACCATCCTCGCATGGCAATTTTTACGAACTCTACGGCATTGCGGCCGCCGTGCTTGGCGGATTTTCGCTTCGGGGCGGCGAGGGTTCCATCGTCGGCGTGGTGCTTGGCGTGGTGCTTCTGCAGGTGCTCCAGAACCTCGTCAATCTGCTTGGCATTCCGTCCTCGCTCAACTTTGCCGTCATGGGGGCGGTCATTCTGCTCGGGGTCATCGCCGATACGCAATTCGCTGCCTATCGCCAAAGAAGGCGCCAGGCGGCGGCACGGTCAGCCCTGAAGCAGGGCAGCGAGGTTTAGGCGTAGCGAGCGAGGCGGCATCAGTCTTCGGGACCCGTGTCCGGGGTTGCCAGATACAGGTGTAACGGTTAGGGACTGGCCTCCCAAGCATGAGGTAGGGTCAGCGTTTGTGCGCTGCCCTCCTGACATTCTTCACTCTGAGGTCGCTGATGCCGCCTGTTCTGTACGGCAAGCGCTTATCCGCCAAACGCTCCGGTCCTTCGAAACTGCGGCGCGGCGCGTTTATCCTTCTCGTCGTGGTTTTCCTGGCGTTGCTATGGTTTTCAGGGCTTCCGGCGCTGGCCTATTTCCACTTCGCCGCCACGTTTGGCGATGACGCTTCGCGGCCTCTCCTTGGCCTGGGGGGCTACGAGGCCAAGATCGATGGTCAGGTCGTTGATGGTCTATTCAGCGATCTCTCAGGGCTGACCTATTCACCGAAGACCGGAACCCTGTTTGCCGTGATCAATCGGCCACCGCAGATTGCCGAGCTTTCCACGGATGGCCAGCTGTTGCGCAAGATCCCGCTCCGGGGCGTGAAAGACCCGGAGGGGCTGACACATATCGCAGGGGACCGCTTCATCGTCTCGGATGAACGCGAGCAAGGCCTTCACTGGATCACCATCGGCCCAGGCACGGCAGCTGTCACGGCTGAGGGCGGTGAGCATCTGCGCCTCGATATTGGCGGCATGCGCAACATGGGCTTTGAGGGACTGTCCTGGGATGCCGTTCGCCAGCGGCTTTACATCGCCCAGGAGATGTTTCCGGCGCGCGTGTTGGTGATCAAGGGGCTTTCCTCGAGCGCAGGTGGTCTCAATCTCGATATCAGCGAATGGAAACCGCGCGGTCTTGCCAGCTCCTTCTTGCTGGATCTGTCATCGGTGTCATTGCAGGAGGCAACCGGCAACCTGATCCTGCTCAGCCACATGTCGCGCATCCTTGTCGAGTATGCCCCCGACGGAACTGTGCTCAGCTTCCTGCCACTGTGGCGTGGCCTGAGTGGGCTTTCCGCCTCCATCACCCAGGCCGAAGGGGTGGCCGTCGGACCGGATGGCGATGTGTTCATCGTCGCCGAGCCCAATCTGTTTTACAAATTCGGCAAGGTTGCAGAAGCGGCTGCAGCGCGTCCGGACTAACGGTCGCGCACTGCTGGCGGCATCGCCATGGCCATACCGTCTAAAATTCTGCGCAGCAGATGCTATCCCTCAGCTGGATGAGCCAAGGGATGTCGTCTCCCTTAACCAGGCGGGGACTTCAGACGCATGCGGAATGCCGGATTGGGCGGATGCGGTGCTGCTGGTCCGCTTGCTCGGGCGCACTTTTGCGCACCATCTCCAAGATCCATGGGGCAACGGACACGGCAGGGATCTGCCGTGTCGCGTCAACAGAAGCCGTTCAGCTTGAGGATCTTGTGCGCATCGATCGAGGCGCGCAGCTTGTCTTCGGAGTCGCGGTCCCCCTGATTGACGTCCGGATGGTGCATCTTCAACCGCTCCTTGTAGCGCCGCCGGATTTCTTCCGGTGTCGCATCGGGTGAGAGGTCAAGCGTCTCGAAGGCCTTCGCTTCCAGCACCTTGAGCTTGCGTTTATGCAGTTCCGCCGCCGCAGCCTGGCGCTGGGCGGCCGTCTTGCGTGCGTTCACCGCCTTGGCCGAGCCAGACCGGGCGGTGGACGGCAGCGGCATCTCCTTCGCTTCCGTGGCGCTCGTGCCCACGGTCGGGCGGGCGCCACTGGCGGCCTCGCGCTGATAGCGCGCGGTGATCGGGTCGGAGAGGTTGGTCTGGTAGTTGTAGCCGCGGTTATAGTCCTTCACGTGCTCCGTGCAGAACAGCAGGTACAGACCCTCGGCGTCGCGGCCGACGGGTGCACGATGGTTGCCGGACTTTTCACATCCGTCCCACTGGCATCTCGGACCGCTTTCGACGCGTTGCGCTACAGGCTTCTTTTTGGTCGACCGGAGGCCGACGAATATCTTTGAATCAGTCGTCATCGGGCCATATAGGGCAGTCTCACCGCGCCCGGCAAGCGGTATGACGACATGGCGCACATGTCTGGGTGATTGGCAGGTGGCTGGCGTTGAATATAGACAACATCCCGTCCTGCATCTCCCTAGGCGCGCAGTTGCCGTATGGATGAGAGATGGGGCTGCCAAGCTCTTCCATCGATGCAGAGAATCGTGCCGGCGCTTGTCCGGCACGATGGCTTCAGGTGGCGAGAGACAGCGCTTTCCTGCCGTCAGACCAGACCGGATACGACGAAGACCAGCCAGGCGATGATCGGTCCGATGATCGCGATCAGGGCGCTGTAGATCAGCAACTGCCGAAGGACGAGATCGCGCTGATCATCCGGGGCGTTGGCGACGACGAGAGCACCATTGGTCGAGAAGGGGCTCGTGTCGACGATGGTCGTCGAGATCGCAATGGCCGCGACCACGCCGATGGCACTGATGTGTCCCTGGAGAAGAAACGGCACAGCCAGCGGAATGATCGCGCCGAGAAGCGCCGTTGACGAGGCGAAGGCCGATACGATGGCGCCGGTGAAGCAGAGCAGCAGCGCCACCAGGAGCGGCATGCCGAGGCTGGAGATGTGGGCTGCCACATAGTCGACCGTGCCGATTTTTTCCATCACGCCGACATAGGTGATGATGCCGGCGATCAGAAGGACGGTCGACCAGCTGACCTTGTCGATCGCGGCCTTCTGGGTCTTCGGCGACAGCAGAGCAAGGGCCACTGCGACGGTCATCGCGACGAGGCCGACATTGAACTTGAACACCAGGGCACCAATGCCCAGCGCCGTCAGGCCGATGAGCGTGGTTACCCTTTCGCTGTTCAGGCGGACATTTTTCACCGTGTCGGCCGCCGTTCCGTAGGCGTGCTCCCGGATCGGCATGGCCGGTGTACCGCCATGTCCCTTGATCGAAGCGGAGACACCTTCGGGATGCAGTTCCGGAAGCGGCTCCTGCGCGCCCGCAAGCCGCTTGCCGCCCTTTGCTCCGCCGAAGACGAAAAAGACGAGAATGGCAATTGCAAGGTTGAAGAAGAAGCTCGACAGGAAGAGCGAGGTCGGCGCGAAGGGCAATCCGGCCTTTTCGACGATCTGGTTGGTGATGCCGCCATAGATGCTGATCGGCGAGAAGCCGCCGGCCTGGGCGCCGTGGATGACCATCAGCCCCATCATCACCGGATGAAGACGGTTCTGCACGGCAAAGCTCAAGGCCACCGGTGCGAGAATGGCGACCGCGGCAGGTCCGAGTGCGCCAAAGCCTGTGATGACTGCTGCCACCAAAAAGATGACCCAAGGAATAAGGACGATCCGTCCCCGCACCAGGCGCACAGCCCCTTCGACCAGCCAGTCGATGGTGCCGTTGATCTGCGCAATGGCGAAAAGATAGGTGACGGCGACCAGCGTCAGGAACAGGTCGCTCGGAAAGCCGGCAAAGATGTCGCTGGTCTTCATTCCGACGACCATGGTGCCGAGCACGAAGGCACCGGCAAAGGCCAGCGCGCCCATGTTGATCGGCTGTATGGTCGCAATGATGAACATTGCGATCAGCAGTCCGATGGAAAGCAGTTCAATTCCCATGATTCCCCTCCCTCTGACGCCTCCAGCGTCACAGTTCTCGATGTTTCAGCTTGTGTGTGATGGTGCTCCCCCCTCCCAGGGGTGCACCTGGCTCATGCCTTGGTGAAGAGCTCCGCATATTGCTGGCGCAGGACGTTCTTCTGCACCTTGCCCATGGTGTTGCGCGGCAGATCATCGGTGAAGATGACGCGTTTCGGCTGTTTGTAGCGGGCAAGCCGATCGGCCAGCGCCGCGAGGATCGCCTTTTCGTCGAGGGTGGCTCCAGACTTGCGGACGACCACGGCTGTTACCCCCTCACCGAAATCGGGATGCGGGACGCCGATGACGGCGCTTTCCACCACGCCCTCGATCATGTCGATCTCGCTTTCCACTTCCTTCGGATAGATGTTGTATCCGCCCGAAATCACCAGGTCCTTGCCGCGGCCGACGATGTGGACGTAACCGTCCTTGTCGATCTTGCCGAGATCGCCGCTGATGAAGAAGCCGTCCGCGGTGAATTCTGCCGCGGTCTTTTCCGGCATGCGCCAGTAGCCCTTGAAGACGTTCGGTCCCTTGATTTCGATCATCCCGGTCTCTTCGGGCGGCAGGGACTGCCCTGTCGCGGGGTCGGTGACCCGTATGTTCACGCCCGGCAGCGGGTAGCCGACGGTCCCGGCAATGCGTGCGCCGTTGTACGGATTGGACGTGTTCATGTTGGTTTCCGTCATGCCGTAGCGCTCCAGGATCGCCTGTCCCGTGCGCCTCTTGAACTCGGCATGGGTTTCGGCCAGCAAGGGCGCCGAGCCGGAAATGAAGAGCCGCATGGTTGAAACAGCATCGCTGGTGAGACGCGGGCTCTGCAGCAGTCGGACATAAAAGGTCGGCACGCCCATGAGCATGGTGGCTTCGGGCATCAGGGACAGGATCTCGTCCGGGTCGAACTTCGGCAGCAGGAACATCGAGGCGCCGGCCAGCAGGGTGACGTTGGTTGCGACGAACAGCCCGTGGGTATGGAAGATCGGCAGAGCGTGGATGAGGCGGTCCTCGGCTGTCACGCGCCAGACGTCGCGCAAGGTCAGGGCATTCGACAGAAGATTGTTGTGCGTCAGCATCGCCCCCTTGGAACGCCCGGTGGTGCCGGAGGTGTAGAGGATAGCCGCCAGATCGTCCGGGCCGCAGGACGCGTTGACGAAATCCGGCTCCTCGTCTTTTGCCAGATCGAGCAGTGAACCGGTGCCATCGGCATCCAGCGTTTCGACGATTGCGCCATGGGGCACCGCGATCGTCTCGACGCGTTCACGGGCCGCCGAAGACACCACCACCAACCGGGGCTGGGCGTCGCCGATGAAGTAGTCGAGTTCCGCGAGTGTATAGGCGGTGTTGAGCGGCAGATAGACGGCGCCGCTGCGCAGGCAGGCGAGGTAGAGGATCAGGGCTTCGGCGCTCTTCTCGACCTGGACTGCGACGCGGTCACCGGGGCGGATGCCCAGCGTGTCGATGGTGCTGGCAATGCGGCCGGACAGGCTGATCGCGTCGCCATAGGTCCAGGTGCGACCGCCGGGCGTCAGGATGAACGTGCTGTCGCGCCGCTGCGCGTTCGATATGGCGTCAAAAATATGGTTGCTCATGGTCACCTCCTCAATGTCTTGTTTTTACGATCTGCGCGACGTGCCAGGCAGCCTCACGATGCCACCGGGATTGCCTGATGCGCTGCCCGGCCGTAGCAGGGCCTTGACGGATGTCGATGCCGCGACTTCGCCGCGCTGTGCCAATGCCTCGTGATTGGCGACGATATCGTCGAGTTTGTAGAGATAGTTGACCATCAGGCCGTGCGCCTGACGCAGCGCCTTCGACGAGCGGTCGCCGCGGAAATTGAGGCGGTCGAGCCGCGCCCCGTTACCGAGGTGGAAGCGCGCGACGGGATCGATCGGACGGCCGTCCGGGGTGGTGGCGACGAGGAAATACTGCGCCGCGAGCGGCAGCAGGATGTCTTCAATCCTTGCGGCCTTTTCCTCGTCATCGACCCATGCCGGATCATCCAGAAGCTGCAGGGTCGTGCGATCCGTGTCTGTCAGCACCGTGCCGGTCTCGGCGCCGCGAATGGTGTCGAGCCAGCGGGCAAAGCCCGGGACCGGCGACAGCGTGACGAAGTTCTTCAGCCCTGGCAGATCCCGCCGCAGGTCTTCCACCACCTGCTTGATGAGAAAGTTGCCGAAGGAGATGCCCCGCAGGCCGTCCTGGCAATTGGAGATCGAGTAGAACACTGCCGTCGTCGCCTCGTCGGCCGCGATCTGTGCCCGGCCTTCGTCCAGCACTTGCCGGATCGTTTCCGGCACGGTGCGCGTCAGCGCCACCTCAACGAAAACGAGCGGATCATCGGCAAGACGGGGGTGAAAAAAGGCAAAGCACCGGCGATCGGAGGGTGCCAGCCGGCGGCGCAGTTCATCCCAGCCGGCAATCTCGTGCACGGCCTCATAGGCAATGATCTTTTCGAGGATATTGGCCGGCGTCGACCAGTCGATCGGCCGAAGCGTCAGGAAGCCTCTGTTGAACCACGAGCCGAAGAGATGCGTGAAATCCGCGTCGAGCGCCTGGAAACCGTCCCTGTGATCTTTCTCCTTCAGAAGCTGCTCGCGCATGCGCACCAGTTTCGCCGTCCCGCTCGGCGCCTGGTTCAGCCGGCGCAGCAATTCCTGGCGCCGAGGCTCGGCCGCCTGATGAAGGGCGATGACGGCTTTGGCGCTGGGGTCGGCGCGATAGGTTTCGATCGCCTGCTCAAGCTTTGCTGTATCCGGGCCGAACTTTTCCGACAGCAACTGGAAAAATCCGCGCGCGCCGTCTCCATCAATGGTGCTCCAGCGGTCCAGAATTTCGGCAGCGAGAGCCATGCCCGAGGCTTCCCCCCGGCTGGACAAGAGCATTTCGCAGAGGGTCTTGAGATCGGTCTGGATGGACACGTCGCTGGTGCGCGAGCCGGCAAACAACAGCTTGCGTCCGCGATCGGTGATGCTCTGAAGCATGTCGGTAAAGAAGGAGGTCTCTGACATACCTGTGCTCCCATGATCCGGTTCGAGGATGCTGGCAGGAGGACGGCTTTCCGTCTGCCCTGTTTCAAGTTAGTATGTAAGCTCTCAAACAATGTACACGATGTCAATCATCTTGTATACAAGAATGACTATTTTGCATGATGGGGTTGTGAATGTCCGAGAATACCGGCCGCTGGCTTCGCGACGAGATCGAGAATGCAATCCTGTCGAACGAATTTGTGCCAGGGGAGCGGCTGGATGAGATGGTCCTTGCCACACGCTTCGGCGTCTCGCGCACACCCGTGCGCGAGGCTTTGATGCAACTCGATGCGATCGGGCTGATCGAGATCCGACCGCGTCGAGGCGCCGTCGTCATCGATCCGGGGCCGCACCGTGTCTACGAGATGTTCGAGGTCATGGCCGAGTTGGAGGGGTTGGCCGGATCACTCGCCGCGCGACGCCTCAGCCCGGACGCGCGCGCCGCGATTACGGAGGCCCATGATCGTTGTCGGCGATCGGCAGAAGCCGGAGACAGCGACGCCTATTATTACGACAATGAGGATTTTCATAAGGCGATCTATGGCGCCAGCCAGAGCGAGTTTCTGCAGGAGCAATGCGCACAACTGCATCGCCGCCTTCGGCCCTATCGTCGCCTGCAATTGCGGGTGCGCAATCGCCTGTCGACCTCTTTTCAGGAGCATTGCAGCATCGTCGACGCGATCTTCTCCGGGGACGGAGACGAGGCCCGCCGTCTGCTGCGAGGACATGTCGGCATCCAGGGCGAGAGGTTCAGCGATCTGGTCGCGAACATGGCTGCACGCTGATTTCCAAAGCGCGAGGAAGCTTCTGACCCGTATCGTCGCCATCCATGACGATTGAATGATTGGGGCGCCAGCCTGGAGGATGAGAGCGGGCGAGGCCCCATCCTCCAGATGCGATCGTCAGCTCAGAGCTTCCATCGTGCCCGCTGTCGGGATGTTCGGAGCGGTCTTGTTGTCGACGATGACGAGGTCGAAGGTGCCGTCTTGCTTGCGGCGCCACTGGCCGCCGACCAGCGGCGTCTTGGTGACGTTCTTTGCTGCGAAGGGCGGCACGCCCTGGCCGTTCCATTCGACATGACCGACGATGGTGTCGACCTTGGAGGCGGCGATGGCGGCAGCAATGCCTTCGGCGTCGGTCACATCGGTGACGCGACCCATGACATCGGTCGCCATCTCGAACAGCGAATGGATGAAACCGATCGGCTGGGTCCATGGACGGCCGGTCTTCGCTGTGAAGTCGGCAGCAAGGTCTGCTGCGCTCTGGCCAGTCAGCGACGATTTGAACGGATGCTGGGCCGACCACCAGACCTCGGATGACAGATTGTGGCCAGCCGGCCCCAAGGTCTCGACCGATTGCGGGAAGAGGATGGCCTTTGCCACCGTGAGCGCCTTGGGCGAAAAACCCTGCTGCTTGGCCTGGTTCCAGAAGGTGGTGAAGTCTGGCGGGATGACGACACCGGTCACGATGTCGCAGCCGCCGTCCTTGAAGGCGTTCACCTGCGCGGTGAAATCATCAGACAGGTTCTGGTAGCGACCGGGATCAAGCAGGTCATAACCTGCCTGCGCCAGACCCGGCTTCAGGCCGACATTCGGGTCGCCCCAGGCATTGCCGTCGGCATCGTTGGGGAACAGGCCGCCGACCTTCTTGTTGGTGTCGAGCTGGTTCCACATATTGGTGAAGACGGCGATGACGTCTTCCAGGCCCCAGAAGTAGTGATAGGCGAAGTTGAAGGGTTTCCAGCTTGCGGGGTCACCGGGATTGCCCTGCTGACCGATGAACCAGGGCTGCCAGGGCGCCTTGGTCGAGATGCAGGGAATGCCCTCTGCCTCGCAGGTGGTGGCCACCGGATTGGTGGTTTCCGGCGTGGATGCCACCAGCATCAGGTTGATCTCGTCGGAGAGGATCAATTCCTTCGCGACGTCTGCGGCGCGGTTCGGATTGGACAGGCTGTCCTTGACGATGACCTCGAAGTTCTTGCCCGCTTCGGTGGCGAGGAAAGAGGCTATGTTGTAGGCGTCGCTTTCCCCAAAGCTTGCCAGTGGTCCCGTCTGCGGGCTGACGTAACCGATCTTGATCTTCGCCCCTTGCGCGATGGCGGGGGCTGCGAGGCCTCCGAAGCCATAGGCAAGGCCGCCCGCCGCTGTCGCCTTCAATAGTTTTCTGCGCGTGATCATGCTGTCCTCCCCATTGGTGTTTGGTGTTCAGGCGGCAACGCGGCGAAAGGGCCGGCTGCCGGATGCAAGGTCCGTCAGTATGGCGTCGAGGGCGGCGACCTCCATCTCGGATGCCTGGTGCGGGCGTCCGGGAAAGAGCTCGCTCCGCAGCCTCGCCCGCGCCCTCCCAAGCGCTTCCGAGGCTTCGGCGAAGGCCGAGACCGGGATCCAGGGATCCTGGTCCGAGCCGGTCAGGTAGACCGGCAGTCCGGCGAGATCGGCTGTTGGTCGCGTGTCCGTGGATTGGCCCACCCGGCAGCCGGTCATGTTGACCATGGCGCCGTTCCAAGGACCGAACCGCATCGCATATTCCAGCGAGAGGCAGGCGCCCTGGCTGAAGCCGCCGATCACCAGTGGTTTGTCGGGACCACCGGTTTTGCGCAGATCCTCGACCAGCCCATGCAGGTAGTCGAGTGAAGCGCCGAGCTGCTGCTTTGTGCTGTCATTGAGGGCGTCGGTAGCGCGTGCCGCATACCAGCTGTTGCCCTCTGCCCGCGGCAGGCAATAGGCAATGCTGCCGGCCGACAGCCGCCCAATGACCTGCTCCATCATGTCCTCGGGCGATTGGGTGCGCCCATGCACGAAGACACAAAGGACCTCCGCCTCGGCCGGTGAAACCCCGAAGCGATGCGGCTCGCCATGTTTTGCCATGCCGGCATCTCCCCTTTAGAAGTTGGCCGGTTCGAGGCCTGCGATCAGTTCCTCCCGGCGGTCTTCGAACCAGGGCGGGAAAACCAACGTCGAGCCGATCGCATCGGCCGGCTCATCCTTGGCCCAGCCACCCTCGACCGACCAGGCGATCTCGAACAGCGCCCCGCCGGGCGAGCGCACATAGCACGACTTGAAGTAGTTGCGGTCCTTCTGGTCGGAGACATCGGTGAAGCCGAGGCCTTCGATATGGGCTTTCAGCTTCAGCTGGTTCTCTTCATTGCCGGTGTTCAGCGCCAGGTGGTGGATGGTGCCGCCCGACAGCGTCCAGGTGCCCTGCGGCCCGGTCGGCTGGTGCAGGACCTCGACCATGCTGGAGGGGCCGCCGGCATTGGGCACGCAGAACATCAGGCCCTCATCGCTGTCGGCTTCCTTCTTCATGCCGAGTGCTACGGTCAGGAAATCGTCCATGGACGTGCGGTCGAAGACGGCGACGGCTGCGCCGTAAATGCCGCGGATCCCGTAATGGGCGCCAATGCCCTGTTTTTCGTTCGTGATCGGCTCACGCGTATCGGCCGGGCTTTCCACCAGTTCATGGTCGATGCCGCAGGGATGGGCCAGTGTCACGCGGGTGATGCCGAAACGGCTGGTCTTGCTGGCCGGAATGCCGCGCTCGTTCAGGCGGTTCACCCAGAATTCCGAGGTGCCGACCGGGATCGACAACTGGATGATCTTCGACTGATTGGTGCCGCGCTTGCCGTAAATGCCAGGCTTGCGGAAGGGGAAGGTGGTGACAATGGTCGAGGGATCGCCGTTCTTGGCGCCGTAATAGAGGTGGTAGACGGGGATCACGCCGTCGAACAGCACCGTCCTTTTGATTGAATGCAGGCCGAGTGTCTTGGTATAAAAATCATAATCATCCTGCGCGCCGTCGGTGCTGAGCGTCAGGTGGTGATAACCCGAAATGAATGACATGCGTTTCCTCCTCCAAATGCTGTCTTGCGGACAAGCGGTGTCCGCAGACACGAACACCAGGAAACATCCTGAAAACGAAGACCGGCTGCGATCGTCTCCCATGCGCGCAGTGTGCTGCACGCATCTCCCGAGCCCGTCATTCCTGCAGGATCCTCCCCAGGCTCCGAACATACAGCGGAACAAGGGTTCTGTTGATAAAATTGCTTATGCCCGGTATAGCAAATTGCTATGAAAATCGACGAAAGACATCTGGTCCAGCTTGCTGCCGTCGCGGAGACCGGTGGGGTCACGGAAGGCGCTGCCATGCTGGGCATGACGCAGCCCGCCGTCTCGCGCACGCTCTCGATGCTGGAGCGGCGCGTCGGCGAGCCGCTCTTCATCCCCGGGAAGCGGCCACTGCAACTGACGCCACTCGGCCAGCAGCTGGCGATCCAGGGGCGGTCGATCCTGATTGCCTCGCGCAAGGCCGTCGATATCGTCCGCAGCTTTCAGTCCGGCACGGCCGGCCGGATCAAGGTCGGAGGCGTTCCCTTTTTCATGGATGCTGTCATCTCGCAGATGATCGCCTCCTTCCAGCTCATGGAACGCGACATTCTCGTCGAGCAGTCCTATGGCAACATGCCCGACCTCCTGAACGAGCTTGAGTCCAGCGAGATCGACATGGCGATCACGCCCATCGGCAGTGCCGAGCTGAAGGCTGACTTCCAGTTCCAGCCACTTCTGCCGGGACGCAATGTGCTCACCTGTGCCGTCGGCCATCCGCTGTTGCGCAAGCGCACGCTCAGCATCGAAGATATCGTCGCCTATCCCTGGGTTGCGCCGCTGCCAGGTTCACCGCTTGTGCTCGACCTGCACAATATTCTGATCACGCTCGGGATCTCCGAACTTGCGATCCGCTATTCGGGCGGATCCCTCCTGTCAGTGGTGAACTATATCGCCTCCACCGATGCGCTCGCCATCCTGCCGCATTCGGTGATCTTCTCCTTTCGTGGCGAGAACAAGATTTCGATCGTGCCGGTCGATATTCCGCAGCCGGAGCGGACGCTGGGCATCATCACCCGGCGCAAGACCTATCCCAACCCGGCAGGCCGTAAGTTCCAGGATCATATCGTGCGCGCCTTCACCGACCTCAAGAAAGTGATCGAGCGCCACGAGAAGTCGATCGTCTGGGGGCAGGGGCCGTTCCTGCCCGAGCGGGACCGCTGAAATGTCACGCCGTCTGCGTCGGTATCGGTCTTAAGCCTTGATGGGGATCTGCAGGCCGATCTTGATGTCGCGCAGCACGACATTGGTGTTCATGCGTTTGATCTGCGGATTTTCAGACATGAGCTGAGCACTGATTTCGTCATAATGCTCGACGTCGCGGGCAGTGATGATGGCGACGAGATCCACCTGTCCTGTGACGTAATAGACCTGCTGGACATTGTCCTGCTTGTCGGCCCAGCTGCGAAAGCGGGCGAGAGCGTCGTAATTGTCTCGTTCGATCTCCATGCCGGTGATGAAAGTCATCGGATAATCGGTTGCCTTGCGGGAGACGATGGCAATCTCGGCCGTGATGATGCCGTCCGTGCGCAAGCGCTTCAATCGACGCTGGACCGCCGACGGAGAGAGCCCGACCCTGTCGGCAATCGCCTCCGCCTTCATCTGGCAATCGCGCTGTACGAGTTCGAGGATGCTGCGATCGAATTGGTCCAGTTGTTCGACCATGACTGATGCGTTCTCCCTCTATGATCCAAGTGCGCGCACCAAATATGCACAAGCCCTGCACGCGATGCAGAATGATGGCGTCGCTGCGTCTTTTCTGCGGCAATTCTGCACGAATGTCCATAAATGCGAGGAAAACAAGCGGCGGTGGGCATCTATGGTCTTTCACCAACCGATCGACCTCAGGACCCCGATGACGATAGCCGCCAGTGCTGCCCTTGACGTGAGCGACCTCCACAAGAGCTTCGGCAATCTGGAGGTCTTGAAGGGCGTTTCGGCCACCGCCAAACGCGGCGACGTGATCTCGCTCATCGGCTCGTCCGGCTCCGGCAAAAGCACCTTCCTGCGCTGCATCAACCTGCTCGAAACGCCCGACAAGGGCCGCATCGTCGTCGGCGGTGAGGAGCTGCGATTGAAGCCGTCGCGCAAGGGTGGTCTCGAGGCCGCCGACCGCAAGCAGTTGGAGCGCCTGCGTACCGGGCTTGGCATGGTCTTCCAGAGCTTCAATCTCTGGGCCCATCGCACGGTGCTGGAAAACGTCATCGAAGCGCCGGTGCAGGTGCTGAAAGTGCCGCGTCGCGAGGCGATCGAGAAGGCGGAAGCCCTCCTCGCCAAGGTCGGGCTCTACGACAAGCGCGATGCCTATCCGGCCTTTCTATCTGGTGGCCAGCAGCAGCGCGCGGCCATTGCCCGCGCGCTCTGCGTCGATCCGGCCGTGATGCTGTTCGACGAACCGACATCGGCGCTTGATCCGGAACTGGTGGGTGAAGTGCTCAAAGTCATCCGCGATCTCGCCGAGGAAGGGCGCACCATGCTGCTTGTCACGCATGAGATGGCCTTTGCCCGCGACGTGTCGACCCATGTGATGTTCCTCGACCGTGGCCGTGTCGAGGAAGAGGGGCCACCGGAGCGCGTGTTCGGTGATCCGACCAGCGCCCGCTGCCGCGACTTCACCCGCAGTCTTTCCGGTCGCGCCGCCGGCGTTTGACCGATCCATTCGCTTTCCATCCACTTAAGGGGACCCATCCGCCATGAAACTCATCTCCCTTCTTCTCGCCAGTGCTGCACTTGCTGCAACCGCCGTCACCGCTCAGGCCGAAGTGCGCTTCGGCATCATGAACGAGGCCTATCCGCCCTTCTTCGCCAAGGATGCCGCCGGCACATGGAATGGCTGGGAAATCGACCTGATGAACGCCGTCTGCGCAGAGATGAAGGAGACCTGCTCGGTCGTCGACGTCTCCTGGGATGGCCTGATCCCGGCGCTGCAGTCGAAGAAGTTCGACGTCATCTGGTCGTCGATGTCGATCACCGACGAGCGCCTGAAGACGATCGACTTCACCAACAAATACTACAACACGCCGAGCAAGCTGATTGGTCCGAAGGACCAGGAGCCGGGTGCCACGCCGGACGCCGTTGACGGCAAGACGATCGGCATCCAGGTGTCGACGGTGCAGTCGGAATATTACAAGAAGCATTTCGCCGACAAGGCCGAGGAGCAGACCTACCAGACCCTCGACGAGGCGTTCCAGGATCTGGCGGCCGGCCGTATCGACTACGTCTTCGGCGATTCCATCGTGCTCGACGCATTCCTCAAGTCGGATTTCGGCAAGGATTGCTGCGCCGACATGGGTGATGTTGCGGATGATCCGGTTGTGCTTGGCATCGGCGTCGGCGGTGGCCTGCGCAAGGACGATGCCGAACTCAAGGCCAAGCTGAACGATGCGATCGCTGCCATCAGGGCCTCGGGCAAGTATGACGAGATCACGAAGAAGTACTTCTCCTTCGACATCTACGGCCAGTAAGCGGCCGCACAGACGATGGCGACAACCCCGATGACGGCATGGCAATTGCTGGCGCTCGAGCCTCCCGGCTGGGGCGGCGCGCTGTTGACCGGTGCCGTCACGACTGTCGCCATCTCGGCTTCCGCCTTTGCCATCGGGCTTGTCTTCGGGCTCTTCGGCGCAATGGGCAAGCTCTCCGGCAACCGGCCGGTGGGGTTGCTCCTGAAGCTTTATACCGGCACCATCCGAGCGGTGCCGGAACTGATCCTGATCGTCGGGCTCTACTATGCCGGCACCGATGGCTTGAATCGGCTGCTGCTGTCCTTTGGTCTGCCGCCGGTCGAGGTCAACGGTTTCGTTGCGGCCGTTGCCGTTCTGGGCTTCGTCCAGGGCGCCTACATGACCGAGGTCCTGCGCGGCGCGATCCTTGCGATCCCGGCCGGCCAGATCGAGGCGGCGCGGGCTTTCGGCATGTCACCCTTTCTCCGCTTTCGTCGTGTCACCCTGCCGGCGCTTCTGCCGAATGCCCTGCCCGGCATGGCCAATCTCTGGATGTCGGTGACCAAGGACAGCGCGCTTGTCGCGGTGGTCGGTTATCAGGAATTGGCGCTGACCACGCGGCTCGCCGGCGCCAATACCAAGCAGTATTTCCTGTTCTTCCTGGCGGCCGCCGTCCTCTATCTGGCGATCACGCTTCTCTCCAATCTCGTTTTCCACTGGCTCGAGCGTCGCGTGCGCCGGGGTCAGCGGCTGACGGCCTGACGGGGAGGGGATGATGAATTTCGACTGGCTTTCCAAATACTGGCCGCTTCTCCTCGACGGTGCCTTCCAGACGGTGGCGCTGCTGGCGATCTCGGTCGGCTTCGGCTTCATCCTGGCGATCGGGCTTGCCTTTGCGATGGTCAGCGGCGGACCGGTGACGCGCATGCTGGCGCGCGGTTATTCGACGGTGTTTCGTGGCACGCCGCTGCTTATCCAGCTCTGGCTGCTGTACTACGGCGTCGGATCGCTCTTGCCGATGGTGCCGGGTCTGCGCCACAGTTTTCTCTGGCCGGTCTTGCGCGAAGGCTTTTTCTTTGCGGCTCTATCCTTCACGCTGAACTATGCGGCCTATGAGGCGGAGGTGCTGCGCGGGGCGCTGCTCTCGGTGCCCAAGGGCGAGCTGGAGGCCGGGCGGGCGCTCGGCATGAGCCGGTTCACGCTGGTGCGGCGGATCTGGTTGCCGCGTGCCATCCGCACGGCGCTTCCCACAATCGCCGGCGAAGTCGTGCTGCAGCTAAAGGCGACGCCGCTCGCGTTCACAGTCACCGTCATGGACCTCTATGCCGTCGCCTTCAAGGTTCGGCAGGATACGCTGCTGGTCTACGAACCGCTGTTGGTCGTCACCCTTTTCTATGTCGCGCTCACCATCCTCATCACCCGAGCCTTCGGCGTCGTCGAGGCGCAGGTGCCGATCCGCCGCTGAGCGGTTCTGAAAGAACAGTCATGTCAAAGTCCTTCGCCACTCATCCTCTGCCGGAAAATGCCGGTCCGGAAACCCGCGCGCTTGATGCCGGTCTGATCATCGATCCTACGACGGGCGCGATTGCGCCCAATATGTCGATGTCGGTCAACAATGTGCTAATGCCGGGTGATGGGGCTTTCTCCGCCGATGGTGTGGCCGATCTGGCGGATCTCCCTTACCTCTACGCTCGCTGGACCAATCCGACCGTGCGCCAGTTGGAACGGCGTCTTGCCGGCCTTGAAGGTGGCGAGGATGCGCTTGCCAGTGCCACCGGCATGTCTGCCATTGCCGGGACGCTGCTGACCTTCCTCAAGGCTGGCGACCACCTAGTCGTTTCCGATGTGTGTTATGCCGGCGCCGCAGAACTCACCCAGCGCGTTCTGCCGGATTTCGGCATTGCCGTGACACCGGTGAACATGGCTCGGTTGGATCAGGTCGAGGCCGCGATCCGACCGGAGACCCGGCTCATCCACTGCGAAAATCCGGTCAATCCTATTCTGCGGGTCATTGATCTGCAGGCTCTTGCCGCGATCGGCCGACGCCATGGCGTGCTGCTCTCGGTGGACTCGACCTTCGCCACACCCGTCGCCACCCGTCCGCTGGCACTCGGCGTCGATCTCGTCATCCATTCGCTGACCAAGTTCATCAACGGTCATGGCGACACGCTCGGTGGAGCCGTGGTCGGGCGCAAGGAACTGATCGCCCAGATCCGCGGGCGGGCGGGCGTCTATCTCGGAGCTGCCCTGTCGGCCCAGGCGGCCTGGCTGATCATGCGCGGCATCGATGCGCTCTACCCACGCATGCGTATGGCCTCCGAGACGGCCCTCTCCGTCGCGCGCTTCCTCGAGGCCCATCCGCACGTCGAGCGCGTGATCTATCCCGGACTCGAATCGCATCCCCAGCACGCTCTGGCGAAACGGCAGATGGACGTCTTCGGCAGCATGATCGGTTTCCGGACGCATGAGCCCAAGGCAACGGCCGCCCGACTGGCCAAACGGCTGCGCATCATTCACTACGCCTTCTCGCTTGGTCACCAGCGCAGCCTCGTCGTGCTGATGGAGACCGAGGAGATGATGGCCTCGACTTACCGGCTTACCGGTGAAGCCCTTTCAGATTACCGCGCCTATGCCGGAGACGGGATTTTCCGCCTGTCGATCGGCCTCGAGACCCCAGCCGACATCATCGCCGACCTCGACCAGGCGCTTACCCCCTGACCGCATCCGACGGAGACATTCCCATGGCAGACACCCTCATTCTCGACGGCGGCATGAGCCGCGAACTCCTACGCCTCGGCGCCGAACTGAAGCAGCCGGAATGGTCGGCGCTGGCGCTAATGAACAGCCCTGACATCGTGCGTCAGGTGCATGCGGAATTCATCGCCGCCGGTGCTGATGTCGTCACCACCAATTCCTATGCACTGGTACCCTTCCACATTGGCGAAGAGCGTTTTGCCAAGGATGGTGCAGAGCTGATCGCGCTTTCGGGACGTCTTGCACGCGAGGCTGCCGATGCCAGCGATCGCAAGGTGCTGGTTGCCGGTTCTCTGCCGCCGATCTTCGGCTCCTATGAGCCGGAGAATTTCGACCCGTCACGCGTCCAGCGCTATCTCAAGGTGCTGGTCGAGAACCTCTCACTATATGTCGATGTCTGGCTCGGCGAGACGCTCAGCCTGATTGCCGAAGGCAAGGCCGTGCGCGAGGCAATCAAGGCGCATCCCAAGCCCTTCTGGATCTCGTTCACGCTTGCCGATGATGAGGCCCAGATTGCCGGTGCCGACGCGAAGCTGCGTTCGGGCGAGACGGTGAAAGCCGCCGCCGAATGGGCGGCCGGTTCCGGAGCTGTGGCTCTCCTGTTCAATTGTGCCAAGCCGGAAGTGATGAAAAAGGCCGTTGAAACGGCGGCTGCCGTCTTCGCGGACATGGGCGTCGACCTAAAGATCGGCGTCTATGCCAATGCCTTCGAGACCGACACCGACGAGAAAGCAGCGAATGAGGGGCTGCACGACACGCGTCAGGACCTGACGGGCGATGTCTATTCCCGCTTCGCCTGCCAATGGGCGGATGCTGGCGCGACGATGATCGGCGGCTGCTGCGGCATCGGCGCCGAGCATATTCACACGCTCTCGGCGGTGCTCAGGCGCGCAGGCTGAGCCGACCTCAGCCCATGCGCTCCGACGCATAACTTCCCGGGCTCGGCGGGAAGACAATAGTACGGTTGCCGTTGATGAAGGTGCGGTGGTGGATATGGGCGTGGATGGCGCGGGCCAGAACCTGGGCTTCCACGTCGCGCCCCATCGAGACGTAATCCTCCGGCGACTGGGCATGGGTCACGCGCACGGTGTCCTGCTCGATGATCGGGCCTTCGTCGAGATCGGCGGTGACGTAATGGGCCGTCGCCCCGATCAGCTTCACGCCGCGCTCATAGGCCTGCTTGTAAGGGTTTGCGCCCTTGAAGCTCGGCAGGAACGAGTGGTGGATGTTGATGATCTTGCCCGACATTTTCCGACACAGGCTGTCTGACAGTACCTGCATGTAACGGGCGAGCACGATCAACTCGGTGCCGGTCTGTTCGACCAGATCGAGGAGTTGCGCCTCGGCCTGAGGCTTGTTGTCCTTCGTCACCTTGATATGGTGGAAGGGGATGTCGTGGTTGACGACGACCTTCTGGTAATCGAAGTGGTTGGAGACAACGCCAACGATGTCGATCGGAAGCGCGCCGATTTTCCAGCGATAGAGCAGATCGTTCAGGCAATGGCCGAAGCGCGAGACCATCAGCAGCACCTTCATCTTGGCATCGCCGTCATGGAATTCGGCGGTCATGCCGAATGTTTTCTTCACCGGCTCAAGCCCGGCCACAATCTCGTCGATCGTCGCGCCGTCCTGGATGATGAAGCTGAGCCGCATGAAAAACAGGCCGGTGTCGAGATCGTCGAATTGCGAGGAGTCGACGATGTAACAGCCCTTCTCGGCAAGCAGACCGGTGATCGCGGCAACGATGCCGCGGGTCGACTTGCAGGATACGGTCAGCACGTGTTTCATCGGTTCAGGCTCCGGTCTGGGCATTGGTCAGTGTTGCGCCGCTATCCTCGCCGGTGTGGCGAGGATCTGCAACGGGAATGATGTCAGGAGGGTGCAGATGCCTCGGGATTTGTCCGAGACATTTGCGTGGCTTCCGGCGCGTTCAGACGTCGAGCGTCGTCTGGTGCTCCCAGGCGGTGAACTGCGAGCAATAGGTATTCCACTCGCCGTGCTTGAGCTTGAGATAGGCAGCGGAAAATTCCGTGCCGAGGGCTGCCTGCAGGCCCTTGTCTTCCTCGTAGGCGCGCAGCGCGTCGAGCAGGTTCAGCGGCAGCTTCGGCGCATCCTTCACCAGATGGCCGTCGCGATACATATCGATGTCGTGATGCGGACCCGGATCGGCGTCGCTCTTCAGGCCGCTCAGGCCCGCAGCGATGATGATCGCCTGGAGAAGATAGGGGTTTACCGCGCCGTCGGGCAGCCGCAGTTCGAAGCGGCCGGGGCCGGGGACGCGTACCATGTGGGTGCGGTTGTTGCCGGTCCAGGTGACGGTGTTCGGCGCCCAGGTGGCGCCCGAGACGGTGCGCGGTGCGTTGATGCGCTTGTAGGAATTGACCGTCGGATTGGTGATCGCGGCCAGCGCCGAGGCGTGTTTCATGATGCCGCCGAGGAAAGTCTTGCCCTTGGCCGAGAGGCCGAAAGGCATGGCCTTGTCGGCAAAGGCATTGACCTTCCCATCGGTATCCCAGACCGAGATATGCGCATGGCAGCCATTGCCGGTCAGGCCCTTGAAGGGTTTCGGCATGAAGGTGGCGCGCAGCCCGTGCTTTTCGGCAACGGATTTCACCATGAACTTGAAGAAGGAATGTTTGTCGGCCGTCTTCAGGGCGTCGTCATATTCCCAGTTCATCTCGAACTGGCCGTTCGCGTCCTCATGGTCGTTCTGGTAGGGCTTCCAGCCGAGCTCCAGCATGTAGTCGCAGATCTCGGCGATGACGTCGTAGCGACGCATCAGCGCCTGCTGGTCGTAGCAGGGCTTCTCGGCCGTATCGAATTCATCCGAGATCTTTTCGCCATCCGCCGAAATCAGGAAGAATTCCGGCTCGACGCCGGTTTTCACGCGCAAGCCCAGCTCTGCCGCTTCCGCAACCAGGCGCTTCAGCACCACACGCGGCGCCTGTTCGACGGGCTTGTCTTCCATCACGCAATCGGCGGCGACCCAGGCCACGTCCTTCTTCCAGGGAAGCTGGATGACCGAGGACGCGTCGGGAATGGCGAAGAGGTCGGGATGGGCGGGCGTCAGGTCGAGCCATGTGGCGAAACCGGCAAAGCCGGCGCCGTCCTTCTGCATGTCGGCGATCGCTTCTGCCGGCACCAGCTTGGCGCGCTGGGCGCCGAACAGATCCGTGTAGCTGATCATAAAGTATTTGATGCCGCGCTCGGCGGCGAAGCTTGCAAGATCCTGTGTCACGTCGTTCCCCTGTTTTTATGGATTGAGACACATTGGTTGAAAGGAAATGGCCGCATCCGTGGGAGTCGGATACGGCCATTCAGGTTTTAGAAAGCGCCCTTTCCGGGGTACCAGCTGGTGCCGGCGAGCGGTACTTGCGCCATGGCGGCGGCTTCCATGGTGAGCGCGCAGAGATCTTCCGGCTCGAGATTGGTGAGCTTGTTCTTGCCGCAGGCGCGCGCGATCGTCTGGGCTTCCAGCGTCATGACCTTGAGATAGTTGGCAAGCCGGCGGCCGGCGGCGACCGGGTCGAGGCGGGCGGCGAGTTCCGGATCCTGGGTGGTGATGCCGGCCGGATCCTTGCCTTCATGCCAGTCGTCATAGGCGCCAGCCGTGGTGCCCAGCTTCTGGTATTCCTCTTCCCATTTCGGATCGTTGTCGCCGATCGCAACAAGCGCTGCCGTGCCGATCGCCACCGCATCGGCGCCAAGCGCCAGGGCCTTCGCGACATCGGCGCCAGAGCGGATGCCGCCGGAGATGATCAGTTGCACCTTGCGATGCATGCCGAGATCCTGCAGCGCCTGGACGGCCGGCCTGATGCAGGCGAGCGTCGGCATGCCGACATTCTCGATGAAGACGTCCTGGGTGGCAGCCGTGCCGCCCTGCATGCCGTCGAGCACCACGACATCGGCGCCGGCCTTCACGGCAAGGGCCGTGTCGTAATAGGGGCGGGCACCGCCGACCTTCACATAGATGGGCTTTTCCCAGTCGGTGATCTCGCGCAGTTCGAGGATCTTGATTTCCAGATCATCCGGACCTGTCCAGTCGGGGTGGCGGCAGGCGGAGCGCTGGTCGATGCCCTTGGGCAGGTTGCGCATGTTGGCCACACGGTCGGAAATCTTCTGGCCGAGCAGCATGCCGCCGCCGCCGGGCTTGGCGCCCTGGCCGACAACCACTTCGATGGCGTCAGCGCGGCGCAGGTCTTTCGGGTTCATGCCATAGCGCGAGGGCAGATACTGGTAGACCAGCGTCTGGCTGTGGCCACGCTCCTCGTCGGTCATGCCACCATCGCCTGTCGTGGTCGAGGTGCCGGCGAGCGTGGCGCCACGGCCGAGCGCTTCCTTCGCATTGCCGGAGAGAGCACCGAAGGACATGCCGGCAATGGTGATCGGTGTCTTCAAATAGATCGGCTTCTTGGCAAAGCGCGTGCCGAGGACCACCGAGGTGTCGCATTTCTCGCGGTAACCTTCGAGCGGATAACGCGAGATCGAGGCACCGAGGAACAGCAGGTCGTCGAAATGCGGGACCTTGCGCTTGGTGCCGGCGCCGCGGATATCATAGATGCCAGTGGCCGCCGCACGGCGGATTTCGGCCAGTGTGTAATCGTCGAAGGTGGCGGACTTGCGCGGCGGGGTGAAGGGGTTGTGATAGCTCATGGCTGTTCCTCGCCTCAGTACGCGTCAGCGTTATCGATGTTGAAATTGTAGAGCTTGCGGGCCGAACCGTAGCGCTTGAATTCTTCCGGCTTCACATCGGTGATGCCTGCCTGTTCGAGAAGCTCGGCGAGCTTTGCCAGATGCTTCGGCTTCATCTGCTTTTCGATACAGTCGGCGCCGAGGCTTTTGACCGTGCCGCGCACGAAGAGTTTTGCTTCGTAAAGGCTGTCGCCCAGCGCTTCGCCGGCATCGCCGCAGACGACGAGGTGGCCGGACTGACCCATGAAAGCCGACATGTGGCCGATCGAGCCTTTGACGACGATATCGATGCCCTTCATCGAGATGCCGCAGCGCGAGGCGGCATTGCCCTTGATGACAAGCAGACCACCGCGACCGGTGGCGCCGGCATATTGCGAGGCGTCGCCCTCGATGATGACGGTGCCGGACATCATGTTTTCGGCCACACCCGGTCCGGCAGAACCGTGCACGGTGACGGTGCCGCCGTCGTTCATGCCGGCGCAGTAGTAACCGACGGAACCTTTGACCTCGACAGTCACAGGCGCGTCGATGCCGACGGCGACGGCATGGCTGCCGCGCGGGTTGACGACTTCGAATTCGGTATCATTGGCGCCGGTGCCGAGATTGTGGAGTGCGCTGTTCAGCTCACGCAAGGGGGTGTGGGACAGGTCGAAGACGGGCATGGTTGCAGCTTTCGTATCGTGAAGGGCGTGTCGCGACGGCCGGCGTCAGGCGGCTTTTTCGTGATCCCAGAAGTAGACGGTTGCCGGTTCCGGCTCCCAGATGCGGGCGGTCTCGATGCCCGGCAGGTTGACCAGCGCGCGGTATTCCGAGCCAAAGGCGACGTACTGGTCGGTCTCTGCCATCACAGCCGGCTTGCAGGCTATGGGATCGCGGACGACGCCGAAGCCCGACTTGGTGCCGACGACAAAGGTGAAGAAGCCGTCGAGATCATCAAGTGCGCCGGTCAGCGCCTGACCCAGGTCCTTGCCCTTGGCCATTTCGGCGGTGAGATAGGCGGCGGCGACTTCACTGTCGTTCTGGGTTTCGAAGGTCATGCCTTCACGCACCAGTTCGCGGCGCAGGTTGTTGTGGTTGGAGAGCGAGCCGTTATGCACCAGGCACTGGTCGGCACCCGTCGAAAAAGGGTGGGCGCCGAGCGTGGTGACGGCGCTTTCAGTTGCCATCCGGGTGTGGCCGATGCCATGCGTGCCGCCCATCGAGCGGACGTCAAAGCGGGAGACGACATCCTTCGGCAGGCCGATTTCCTTAAAAATCTCGACGCTTTCGCCCGAGCCCATGATGCGGGTGTTGGGGCGGATTTCGGCAAGGATCGCGCGGATCTCGCCAAGCCTAGACGCTGAGATCTCGATCACGGCGTGGGTGCTTTTGACGGTGACGGTCGCGTCGATGCCGGCCTTCGCCAGATCCGCGTCGAGGCCCGCAAAATCGGTTGTGGGATCGGAAGACTGGATCGTGACTTTGGCCTTGCCGTCGGTCGTGCCGCCATAGATCGCGATGCCGGCCGAATCCGGTCCGCGGTCGGTCATGGTGATCAGCATGTCCGACAACAGGTCCCCAAGTTGGGGCTCCAGAGTCTTGTCTTTCAGGAACAAACCCACAATGCCGCACATGGCTGCGATCTCCAATTTTCGTTGGAGACAAACCTAGCAGCGCGCGAGCGTGAAATCAATCAGTGGGAATAAAATTTTCTTTTAAGGCAACTATCGCTGTTGTGGATAGGAGATGATGGAGAGGTAGCGGGCGGGCAGTTTTACCAGTTCCTCGGGGCCATGCGGGGCATCGGCATCGAAGAACAGGCTGTCGCCAGCCTCCATGCGGTAGAGGCGGTCGCCATGGCGGTACACCACCTCGCCCTCCAGCATGTAGAGAAACTCCATGCCCTCGTGCTGGAAGGTCGGGAAGATGTCGGACGAGGCGTTCAGCGTGATCAGATAGGGCTCGACGATGACACCTGACGTGTTGTTTTCGATATGGCCGAGCAGGCTGTAGTGGTGGCCGGCGCGGGTGCCGCGGCGCTCCAGATGCACGCCTTCGCCGGCCTTGACGAAGCTTGCACTGCGCGGCTCCTCGAAGCCGCGGAAGAAGGAGGTGATCGGCACGCCGAGTGCCTTGGACAGCGCCTGAAGCGTCGTCAGCGAGGGCGAGATATTGCCGTTCTCGATCTTCGACAACATGCCCACGGACATGCCAGTTGCGGCTGCCATGTCGGCGACGGTGATACCGAGTTTCTTGCGGTAGGTGCGGACCTCGTGGCCGATCGCCATTTCGAGATTGTTGGCGCGGGGCTCGCGAACGGCGTGGGGGTCCTGACCGAGTGCGGTGACAAGCGGGGCGGCAGAGGGCGTCTTGCCAGGGCCTGTGCCATCCTTTGTGCTCTTCGCCATCGTCTCTCTCCCTCGTATCTGCTGTCCGTCTTCAACTCATGCGTCTGATTGCTCTAGCGGATTTTGGTGTCATGCCAAAATGGTCTTTGAAGGCTTTTGAGAAATGCGAGGCGCCGGAAAAGCCGGTGGCGAAGGCGAGTTCGGAAATCGACAGCGGGCTTTGCTCGAGCAGGCGGCGGGCGTGGTCCAGCCTGATGCGGTGATAGGTGGTCTGGAAGCTGACGCCGAGATGTTCGGCAAACAGCCGGTCCAGATGGCGGGGGCTAACGCCGGCGAGCCGCGCCATGGTCGCCCGATCGAGCGGCTGCTCGATGGTTGCTTCCATCTTTTCGAGCACGGTGATCAGGCCTGGATGGTGGGTGCCGAAACGCTCGCTGGACGATCCGCGCTGCGGGGCCGTCGGTTCGGCGACGGCCGTGTGCAGATACCAGTCGCTTACCCGCCGCGCAAAAGCCTGGCCCATGCGGCTGGCGATCAGGGCATGCATCATATCCAAGGGTGCGACACCACCGCCGCAGGTGACGCGGTCGCCGTCCAGGACATAGCGGGCCTGGCGTGGGGTGAGATGCGGAAAGGCTTCCCGCATCGCAGGGGCATGTTCCCAGTGGATGGTGAAATCACGCCCGTCGAGCAGGCCGGCGGCGGCCAAAAGATAGGCACCGCTCGAAATGCCGCCGATGCGCACGCCCTGGCGGGCCAGTCGGCGCAGCACGGGGTAAAGTGCAGACGGATCGCCCCAGTCGTCCGGATTGCCGCCAGCAACGACGAAGATCGTATGGCACCGGGTGCCGATGCTGGCGAGATCCCGGCAGGGAATGGCAAAACCGGACGACGACGGGGCCGCCTTGCCACCCATCGACAGGGGTACAGTCTCGTAGAGGGCCGTCTGCGCGATCAGGTTTGCGGCGCGCAAGGGCTCGGTTGCCGAGGCATAGGACATCAGCGCGAAGTTCGGGATCAGCACGAAGCCGTAGGTCTGAGACGTGGGTGAGGCATCAGGGCGCATGGCTTCTTTTTATGCGCAGGTGTCCCAATTTGGCAATTCGCAGGTGCCAAGTCTGACGGTGCCTGTGTTTTCAGACATCCGCACTCGTTCTGGCCGTTTCGGGCAAGTAAGCGATGCGATCCCTTGGGTTTCTAATCAGCCAATTGCATCACTTCGAGCGCTGAGCGGGCCACGATGTCGGCGCCGATCCGGTGAAATGCCTGCGGATCCTTTTTCACCGCCGGTCCGCCGACGGCAATCTTCATGCTGTTGGTATAGCGGTTGGAATGAATCCGGCGAATGGCTTGCGCACATTCTGGCGCTTCGTCCACACGGCCGACCGAAATTCCGAGCAGGTCATAGGGGGAATTCGACAGACGCATATAGACGTTGTCGTCCAGTTCCATCTCGCCACCACCGTCGACGGCCCAGCCCATATCGCGGAAACAGGACGCGACGATCGAGACGCCAATGGTGTGCATGGCGCCGCGGGTCCGCGCCAGGAGAACCCGCCGCTCGGTTTCGCGTGATTTGATCGCGACGCTGCGGCTTTGAGACAGGTGGTTGATGATCATGCCGATGCGCGTCGAGGCAACCGCGACCTGCATGAAGTCGGTTTCATCCGTACACCACATGTTGCCGAGATGGGCCGCAACCGGTGCGAAGAGCTGAATTGCAAGCGTCTGCATCGGTAGTCCGCTGCGCTGCAATTCCTCGGTCAGCTCGCGGTGACCGCGTGGATCAGCATCGATCAGAACCTTGATCAACATCGGTCTGAATGCAATTGCCCTCTCGGTCCCCGGCAGCTGTCGTGCCAGAGGATCGAGCTCCGGATGAAGCTGCAGGTCGATTTCCTCCGACAGCGGACGCGATGACTGGCCTGGTGAAAGCTCCGGATGACCGGCACCCACGAGCTTGGGCACGGCCTTTCGAATAGCCTTTTCCAGGATCCGATAGTCAAATGCGCTCAATTGGGTTGCCGTCGTGGATTCAGTCGCCGGTTTCTTGTCTCGCCCGGTCCCCCACGCATCTTCCCCTCCGCCTTCCGGCGGATCATTCCTGTTGTCGTTGGCCATTTCACCCTCCCGATCCCTGGCCTTGACGGTCTTTCTCTTCCCAAGCGGACACTACTGCATCCGCATACAGCCGCCAATCATATTCTCAACTTAAGTTATGTGCGCTATACGAGAACCAACCTGTTTCGGTTTACCTCTAGCCCCTATCTTCTGCTCGATGCACCTGCTGCATTTCGCCGTGCCCTCCGATCGAGGTGGAGAGACGACCGCCAGCGCGCCCGCCAATGGGCGCCAAGGCGCCCCTGATATGGCCGGCGATGTGGCGCGCCGTCAGCCGCGCCTCGTCGTACATGTCCTCGGGGCTGGCCTGCGCGATGAAATGATCCGGCAATGTCAGCGTTCGAATGGCGCAGCGACCGTCCAACATGCCCTTTTGGGCAAGATGATGCAGCACGAGGGCACCGAAGCCGCCTGTCGCGCCCTCTTCGACGGTGACCAGCAGGTCATGGCTGGAAAACAGCTCTGCGATCAGATCCGTGTCGAGCGGTTTGGCGAAGCGGGCATCCGCCACCGTGACGGACAGGCCGTGATCGGCGAGCAGGCGTCGGGCGACCAGACATTCCGCCAATCGCGTGCCGAATGACAGAAGCGCAACGTGCTTGCCGGTCTCGATGATCCGCCCCCTGCCGATCGGCAGAACCTGCCCCTGTACCGGCAGCGTTACGCCTGTGCCTTCGCCGCGTGGATAGCGAACTGCGATGGGACCTTGTTGATGCGCGGCGGCCGTCGCCACCATGTGGACAAGTTCGGCTTCGTCGCTTGCCGCCATGACCGTAAAATTCGGCAGATTGGCAAGATAGCCGATGTCGAAGGCGCCGGCATGGGTCGGCCCGTCGGCGCCGACGAGACCTGCGCGGTCGATGGCGAAGCGGACAGGCAGGTTCTGCAGCGCCACATCGTGGACGATCTGGTCATAGGCGCGCTGCAGGAAGGAGGAATAGATCGCACAGAAGGGCTTCATCCCGCTTGCCGCAAGACCGGCTGCAAAGGTGACCGCGTGTTGCTCGGCAATGCCGACGTCGAAACAGCGTTCGGGAAACTCGCGCTGAAACAGGTCGATACCGGTGCCCGTCGCCATCGCCGCCGTAATGCCGACGATGCGGTCGTCCCGGCGCGCTTCATCGATCAGGGCATTGGCAAAGACCTTGGTATAGGCGGGAGCCTTGGCCGGGGTCTTGACCTGTGTGCCCGACAGAATGTCGAACGGGTTGACCCCGTGATATTTGTCGGGCGCTGCCTCGGCATGGTGGTAGCCGGCGCCCTTGCGGGTCACGGCATGCAGCAGGATGGGACCGGGTTCTGCCTCTTTCAGGGACTTCAGCAGAGGCAAAAGGGTTCCCAGGTCATGGCCGTCGACCGGGCCGCAGTAGCGGAAACCCAGATTGCGGAAGAGATTCTGCTTGGGCTCAGATGTCGCCGGTTCATGCGTTTCTTCGATGCCGCGGATCTGCGACAGATGGCGGGAGAGCGCGCCGGTCGACGGTGAAATCGACATGTCGTTGTCGTTGAGAATGACAATCAAGCGGCGACCGAGTGCACCGGCATTGTTCAGTGCCTCAAAGGCCATGCCGGCCGACATTGCGCCGTCGCCGATCACGCAGACGACGTGGCCCTCCTCTCCGGCAAGGTCGAAGCCGACGGAAAAGCCGAGGCCGGCGGAAATCGAGGTGGAGGAATGGGCCGCCCCGAACGGGTCGTATGGGCTTTCGCTGCGACGGGTGAAGCCAGAAATGCCGCCCTTCTTGCGCAGGCTGGACATGCGCTCTCGCCGGCCTGTCAGAATCTTGTGCGGGTAGCACTGATGGCCCACATCCCAGAGCAATTTGTCATGTGGGGTGTCAAAGACCGCATGGATTGCGATCGTCAGTTCGATTACACCGAGGCTGGAGCCGAGATGGCCGCCCGTTTCGGAAACGACCTTCAGCGTTTCCGCCCTCAGTTCATCGGCCAGGCGCACCAGTTCCAGATGCTCCAGTCTGCGCATATCCCGCGGCGACCGGATGCGATCGAGCAGCGGCGTGGTGTCGGCAGTCGTCGAAATAAAGCCCAATGCGTTATCCTCCCACGCAAGAGCCTGTCCCGTTGTCTGTTGCCCGAACTCCTGCGGACAGTATAGCCCAATGGGAGCCCGCACTTTTCAGCGAGGCAGTATCACGTATGCATATTCGGAGAAGTCGCGCGATCTGTAAACTTTTTTTTACACTTTCAGACAGAATTCCGCCGGACCTCTGCGATCCGGCGGAAGAGCGTGCCGGTTATTGCGCCGGGCTGAAGGTCTTCACGTAGGCGATCACATTTGCAATGTCTGCAGGATCCTTGAGGCCGGCAAATGCCATCTTGGTCCCCTTGACCACCGCGCGCGGATTGGCGAGGTAGGTGGTCAGTTGCGCTTCATCCCAGACCTTGCCGGCACCGAAGTCGGTCATGGCCTTGGAGTATTTGAAGCCTTCCTTGGTTCCCGGCTGGCGGCCGATAACGCCTTGGAGGGAGGGGCCGACTTTGGCCTTGTCGCTGTCGATGTTGTGGCAGACGCCACATTTCTTGAAGACGATTTCACCTGCAGCCACGTCCCCCTCCTGGGCGAAGGCGGTGGAACAGATCAGAAGCATGGCTGTGGTGCAGGCGGCAGTAAGTATTCGCGACATGAAGAAACCTCCCATAACATGGCGAAAACGGTGAGCTGAAACATGCGTCTTGCAAGGCTGGCCACCGCCAGCTTTAGGAATTTGAGGCGGCCCGAACCTGCGGCCGTCGGTCGTGCTTCCTGATCCGTATGCTTTTCTGTAAGCTACTCCAGTACGCAGCAGAAATGGAGCCAGATCATGGCCGCGGTCGTCTTTGTCATCATCGTTCTGGCCGCCGCATCGAGCGGCGCCATCTTCAAGCCCGGAACCTGGTATGACGGACTGAGAAAGCCGAGCTGGACCCCGCCGAAATGGGCGTTTCCGGTGGTGTGGACTATCCTCTATCTGTTCATTGGCTATGCCGGCTGGCTCGTCTGGCGCGAGGCGGGCTGGTCACTCCCCCTTGTGTTCTGGGGCGCGCAGATCATAGCAAATGCCTTGTGGTCGTTTTTCTTCTTCGGCATTCGCCGGATGGATTTGGCGTTGTTGGATATCGCCGTTCTCTGGCTTTCAATCGCATCGTTCATCGTGGCAGCCTGGCCGATCGCACCGCTGGCTTCGCTCCTCTTCGTGCCCTATCTGGCGTGGGTGAGTGCTGCGGGTATGCTCAATTATTCGGTTCGCAGCCTTAATCCCGGCGTCTGACAGCTAGCCGCTGCCAAAGGTCGGCGGCATGGGCGAGCAGGGAGCCGACCATCAGGCCGGCGATCCAGGTGATGTTTTTGTCCGCGAGCGCTGCACCGACAGCGAGCAGGAGAAACGTGCCGGAAAGCGCGTTGGCCAAGAGGCTTTTGAACAGCGTCCAGGGGCGCCTTGAACGCGCGCAGAGCACTGCCGTGCCGAGCCAAAGCACGGTCAGCGCAATTGCCGTGACCCAACCGGAGCGGAACAGGTATTCGACGGCAAGCATCATTTCTGGCTTGCGACCATGCCGAACAACTGTCGGAGATCCTTGAAGAAGACCCTGACATGGGCAAAGGGATCGCGCTTGACCAGTTGTTTGTTGAGGTAGGATTCCCAGGTCAGCCGCTGGATATCCGGATCGGCACACATGGCGACGAATTTTTCTCGGAAGCGGTCGTTGCGATACCACACCGCCTGCATCATGCCGAGCACCCAGAAGATGCGACCATGGGCGCTCATGAAGGTCTTTCGCGCCTGGCGCAGGGCATTGCTCTTTCCCGTGACCAGAACCTGCTCTACCGCATCTGCCGACAGCCTGCCGCAGAGCATGGCATAATAAATCCCCTCGCCGGACGATGGCGCAACGGTGCCGGCGGCGTCTCCGGCGAGCAGGATGTTGCGGCCATTGTCCCAGCGTCGCATGGGCTTCAATGGCAAAGGCGCGCCCTCGCGGCGGATCACCCTGCAATCTTCGAGGCCTGCGGCCCGCCGCAGGTCTGCGGTGGCCAGGCGCAGATTGTGACCCTTCACCGCAGAACCGCAGCCGATACTTGTCTGCTCACCGTGCGGGAAGACCCAGCCGTAGAAGTCGGGTGAAATCCGCCCGTCATAAATGACGTCGCAGCGGTCGGCCTGAAAGGCTGCCGGGTCCGGCCGTGCCGGTGTCTCGACGATCTCGTGATAAGCAAAGACGTAAGGCGGCTTGCGGCTTGCCGGAAATGCCAGCCGACGAACAGCGGAATTGGCGCCGTCGGCGCCGATGACCAGGCGTGTGCTAAGGGTCAGGCAGGAATCGCCGTCCTTGTTCCCGAGCGTCGGTTCGATCGTCAGTTCCAGCGCCCCGTCTGGCCTCGTCGTCAGTGCCTCAAGCTTGCCGGTCTTCAAAGATGCCCCCGCGGATACTGCACGTTGCCGCAGGTACGGGTCGAAGGTCGAGCGGTCGACCATGCCGACATAACCCAGATCTCCGATCCTCATCTCGACCGTTCTTCCTGAGGGGGCGATGATGCGCGCGGCAGCGGCGCGGGAGACCAGCATGGTCTCGGGAATGCCGAAGTCAGCGAGTGTGCGCGAGGGAATGGCGCCGCCGCAGGGCTTGATGCGGTTCCCCGGATCGACCAGAGCCACCCGGTATCCGCGCCGGGCCAGTTGTTCAGCCGCGATCGAACCGCTCGGGCCGCCGCCGACGACTGCTACGTCGTAGTCCGTGTGCATGCCTGCCTCCTTGCTGCCATTGAATGGGATGTCTGCGCTATTCTGCGGGTATCGTCATGCTGCTGGCGGGGTGCGTGCGTCCCGCTATTGTCTCCGGTCGAGCCAGCACCATTGCCACGACTGCCGAGACGAGAAAGAGTGAGGCCTCCAGAGCGAAAACGACGGCAAACGACGTTGCATCGTCCCCCGTCATCCGGCGGCCAATATCGAGCACGATGGTGCCCAGAACGCCGCCTAGGCCAAACGCGATCGCTTGCGCTGCACCCCAGACACCCATGCGCATGCCATGATTGGCGCGCGGGCCGTTTCCGGCCAGCGTCATCATCATGCCAATTGCCGCGACCGCGAAGGCACCGTTTCCGACGCCGAGCAGGAAGACATTGATGTCGAGCGGCCAGAACGGAGCAAAGCCGGTGGAAAGGCAAAGCGCCGAGAGTGCTGTGGCTGAAGCCAGACAGCCGCCGACGATGAAAAGCCGGGGAAGCGCGGGATAAAGTCGAGAAAACAGCGTCCCGAGCACGCCAACAAGGGCCATGCCGAGCAGGACGCCCCCATGTTGTGTGCCGGACAGACTGGTCGTCTGCCCCGGTGTCTTGCCGAAGAGCAGGCCGGCGAACGGTTCCAGGATCAGGTCCTGCGTCGCATAGGCAAGCATCGACAGAAAGATGAAGAGGGTGAAGAGGCGCGCCTGAGGATCCTGCCAGACATCGATGAGACTGGCCCTGAAGGTTGCGGCTTCGTCTTGCGTGGCGGCGCGTTCTTCTGCCGGGTTCGCCTTGCCTTCGATGCCAAAGACGGCGGCGACACCGACGAGGAAGGCGATGGCGCCGGTGATTGCCGTCACGGTGATCAGCCGCAGGTGACTGTAGGGGTCGAGGTTCGCGCCCGTCACGATGGAACTGACGATGATGCCGACGATCATCAGCATCCAGGTGGCCGTGGCAGCGGCTGCCCGCCTATCCGGCGCTGTCTTCAGCGCCATCAGGGCCAGAAGCGAGGTGCCGCAGGCACCGATGCCCATGCCGATCAGGATGTAGGCGATGATGGCGGCGACGAGCCCGAGCTGAAAACTCTGCTCGAATAGGAGGATGGTTGCCGCTGCGGCTGTGCCTGAGACGGCGAGAAGTGCCAGGCCACCCAAGATCCACACGGTCCGTGACCGACCGGTATCGGATTTGTGGCCCCAGACGGGGCGGGTGATCTGGACACCGTAATGCAGGCCGACCAAGAGGCCGGGGATCAGGGCGGACAACTGCAGTTCAACGATCATCACGCGGTTGAGGGTGGAGGTCGTGAGCACGACGATCGCCCCCAATGCAGCCTGCACCAGGCCTAGCCTGAGGATGGACACCCAGCTTAGCCCCGTTCCGGTTCCGGTCTGGACTGACGTCGGAGCTCTGCGCATCCTGCGTTTCTCCCTCAGTTGCCGGTCGATAGGGTGGCATAGGCAATGGCTGTGACCATCATGCCGGTCACGTAAAGGCCGACGCCGAAGGCGGAGTACCACACTGCCTTGCCTTCGGGGTTGCGGACGAAGCGGGGCATGCAAACGAGTTGCGCGAGCAGAAGGCCCGAGACGAGCGCGGCGCCGAGCGACAGGCCGAGATGGAGCAGCATTAGGATGACGCCAGCCTGGGCTGCGGCCATGATCAGGCAGGCGATCACGGCGGCCCCGCGCGGGCCATGCAAAACCGGCAAGGTGTTGATGCCCATCTCGCGGTCGCCTTTGATGGCCTTGAAGTCGTTCAGGGTCAGGATGCCATGGGCGCCGAGACCATAGAGCAGGGCGACGATGAGAAGCTCGGTCGAGGGGCGCTCGCCCAGAGCTGCCGCCGCAGCGGTGATCCAGGGCAGTGTCTCGTAACTTAGCCCAACGACACCATTGCCGATCCAGCCATTCTGCTTGAAACGCAGCGGCGGCATGCTGTAGCCCCAGGCGAGAAACAGGCCGAGGCCTGCCGCTGCCAGGATGAGCGGGCCGAGCAAGGCTGCGACGCCGAGTGCCAGCACGGACATGATCAGCGCGACATAGAGGCCCCAGCGCCCAGGCATGCGGCCGGAGGGAATGACGCGATGCGGTTCGTTGATCGCGTCGACGTGGCGATCGAACCAGTCGTTGACGGCCTGGCTCATGCCGCAAAGGAGGGGACCGGCCAGGATGATGCCGAGAATGAGCGGTGCGAGCCTCTCGGCCAAGGGCGCACCGGAGGCCACGGCGCCGCAAGCATAGGCCCACATGGGCGGGAACCAGGTGATCGGCTTGAGCAAGGCAAGCACCGCACTTCCCGAAGGATAAGCTGCAGTCGGCGCGTGGGTGGGTGTCATAGCCATGGCCAAAAGCTAGGCCCGAGCAGAACTTGTGTCAACTAAAATTGACACTTTCCGATCTGCCGGATGCCGCGGCCTCGCGTCGGCTTCCCGCGCCTCAATTGCCCGGCCGGTAGCCTTCCAGCCCATGGCGGCGGAGCTTGATGTAGAGGCTTTGGCGCGACAGCCCGAGGATTTCGGCAGCATAGGCGCGATTGTTGCTCGTCTGGTCAAGGGCCGCCTCGATGCAGATCTTCTCGATCACGTCGAGGGACTCGCGGATAAGGTCCTTCAACGGCACCTTGCCGACCAGGGCTGAAAAACCTTCCGCTTGCTCGGGAATGCCGGGCGAGGGAATGGTCAGGCGTTCGGTTGACGCAGCCTGGGGCACGATGATGAACTGAACCGTGCCCGTTTCCCTGCTGAAGCGTGCCGAAAGGCTGACGCCGCGTTCGCCGGACAGGTTGTCGGTCAGTGTCGAGGAGAAGCCGCGAATGAACTGCTCGTCCTGCAGGCGGGTGTAAAGGACGCGGATGTCGATGGCAGCCGAGGCAAACCAGATGGCGAGGTTGCGACCGATGACCTGGTTGTGGGAGGGCGCATGGACGAGATCGAGAAACAGATCGTTGGCCGCCAGCACGATGCCGTCGCCATCCGTCTGGACGGCCGCTTCCGGCAATTCGGCAAGGTCAACCGAGGCGTTGACGAAGGCGGGCTCGCTTCGCTGGCGTCGGGTTTCCTGCTCTTCTGCTGCCGGCCACAATGCCAGCACCAGATTGGTCACGCCATTTTCGCGATAGGAGCGAATGGCGGCAGATACGTTTTCGCCACGGGCGCTGCGGAGATTGTCGATATGAACGGCGTTCGGACTGTAGCGCGCTTCGCCGATCGCGTCGCCGAGACGATCGCGGTCTTGCTTGTGGAACAGGTCACGCAAGGGTTTGCCGGCGACCGGACCGCCATGCGGTGACAGTAGCGCCATGGCAGCCGCATTCGCATCCAGTACCGTGCGCTTTTCGCCGTCCATCATGACATAGGCGGCTGCGGCAACCCTGAAGGCGGTGCGGTAGCGGGTTTCGGCTTCCTGCAGTTCGCGGTAGTCGGCCTCCAGTTCCATCTGGGCCTGGACCAGACGTTGCTGATCCTGAAACTGCTGGCGGAGTTCCCGGCCAACGACGATGGTGTAAGGCAGATCCTTGCCGGAATAGGCGGAATAGACAACCGGCAGATCCGGCTTGGATCCGCATTTGTGATTGACCTGGTAGCCGCGGACAGGGTCGCTTCGGTTGTCGCTGGCCAGCATCGAATCGATCTTGGGGATGGATTCAATGGTCACGCAGTCCTGCAGCCGCTTGCCGACGGTCGTGGCGAGCCCGTAGTCTGCAAGTTCGGGATTGCTGAAATAAATGTCCGAAACGACGGCCGTCTTGTCGACAAGCATGACGACATCGGCACCGAGACTGACCAGGGCCCCGACCGACTTCGGATCGAGCGTCTTCAGCAGGCTGTCCGCGATCTGATTGCCTTCGGGTCCGTGTTGGCCATTGAGGGGCTTCATTGCGTGAGCCAATCGATTCCGCTGGGCGTGACTATAGCCGTTCTGCCGGCCTCGCGCGACTGCTGGCCGATTCGTTCCAATTCACAGTAATTCTGGCAAATCTTCACCGCCGAGTAAACGCTGTCGCAGATGCAGTCAATCCCCAAACCTACAAGCAAATCAATGGAATTGAGCGCGCCCGCTCCTCCGACAATCAATGGCAATCGTTGATCCTGTCTATGTCGACGAATGTCGTGCACCAAGGTCTCGAATTCTGTGGCCAGACGGATATTGCTCCACCCGATGCAGATGACGTCGGCGCGGTTGACGGCAGGGGCGAATCTGTAGGTCGTATGCTCCGAAGGTTCGAGCACGCGGCGGCTCCAGCCGAGCGTGTCGAAGAGCAGCCCGATCATGTGCGGCATCAGCGTGTGCTGCTCCCCCTTGGGGGTGAGGATCAAGGCATGCGGGGCGGATACGTCGTCACTGCCGTCGCGGTAGGCAAGGGCGAGCGACTGCACGAGTTCCTGCAGCCGTGCCGTTCCGATGGTGACATCGATAAAATCGCAGGTGTCTTCAGTCCACTCCTTGCCAAGTAGACGTGCGACGGCCTCCAAGAACAGAACCTTGACATAGTCGGGCCGGCCACGCGGCAGCTGCTCCTCCATATAGGTGAGAAGCGAAGCGAGCCGAGTTCTTGGATTGACGACGAGAAAACGAAATTCAGCGAGCGCCTTTTCATAGAGACGATCGTGCTCCAGACCGACATCATACCGCGCCGAAAGCTTTTCGGCCGTCATCGAAGCCACCGTTCCCTTTATGATGCGCCGGAGCGCCTCGCCATCACTCGGATTTAGGTAAGGCCTATGCCGATTGGCCACAAGGGGGGGCGCACGTCCTTGCGCCCGAGAATTCGTGGTTTCCAGGCTCGTCACTGCCTCGTCCACGACGCCGATTGATCCCTCCATCATCCCGCGCCCGCGCCTCCCTCAGCGAAAAAACGGTTCCCCCGTCCCAGCGGGTCCATCGTGTGGCCTTGAGGGGAGTGGAACCAGAATGACTCCAGTTCGAATTTCTGTAAACAAAAATATACGTCAAACAAAGTTGACACTTTGGCTTTGGCGGGCGTACTGTTTTGACAATCCCGACAGCCCGCGGGAGGCGATTGGGAGAGGGAATCGATGGGCCCGTCAGCCAGACCAGCGCCACGGCGCGCGCTCTACACCCAGGAAGAACGCCATCGGCGCGATACAAGCGGCTGGACCCTGGTGCAGGGCATTCTCGCTCCTGTGCAGTTCCTCGTCTTTCTCGTCAGCCTGGTCCTGATCCTGCGCTATCTGTTGAGCGGTGAGGGCGTGATGGCCGCCCAGATCTCTGTCGTCGTGAAGACGCTTACCCTTTATGCGATCATGATCACCGGCTCGATCTGGGAGAAACATGTGTTCGGGCGCTATCTCTTTGCGCCGGCATTCTTCTGGGAAGACGTCTTCTCGATGCTCGTGCTCGCCCTGCACACGGCTTATCTCGGCGCGCTCTACACCAATGCGCTCGGCACCATCGAGTTGATGCTGCTCGCGCTGGCGGCCTATGCATCCTACGTGATCAATGCCGGGCAGTTCCTGTGGAAATTGCGCATGGCACGCCTCGATCAGGCCGGCCAGAGGTCGATGCAGCCCGCAGGGATCGGCGCCGTCAGCGTGGAGCATGCCGGATGAACCAGCCCCTCGCCACCACCTGCAACACGGGAAGCACGATCCGCCAACGCGGCCAGCATGAGGTTTTCTGCGGCCTGACATCGATCATCTGGCTGCATCGCAAGATCCCTGATGCGTTTTTCCTGGTGGTCGGCTCTCGCACCTGCGCCCATCTCATCCAGTCGGCGGCCGGTGTCATGATCTTCTCCGAGCCGCGCTTTGCAACCGCGATCATGGAAGAGCGCGATCTGGCGGGCATGGCCGATATGCATGACGAACTGGATGGCGTCGTCGAAAAGCTTCTGGAGCGTCGACCTGAGATCCGCATGCTGGTGCTGGTCGGATCCTGCCCCTCCGAGGTGATCAAGTTCGATCTCGGGCGTGCTGCCGAACGGCTCAATGCCCGTTACGCCTCGCGGCCGCGTGTTCTCTGCTATTCGGGCAGCGGGATTGAGACGACGTTCACACAAGGCGAAGACAATTTCCTCGCAGCGCTTGTTCGTGGTCTTCCGGGAGACCTGCGCTCCGGTCCGCCGGCCAAACTCGTCGTTGCCGGATCGCTCGCCGATGTCGTCGAGGATCAGATGTCTCGGCTTCTCGCCGATCTCGGCATTGAAGATGTGGTGTTCCTGCCGGGACGCAGCAGCGATGTGCTGGCCCCGATCGGGCCGCAAACACGCTATGTTCTCGCCCAGCCCTATCTTGGCGCGACGTCTGCCGTACTTGAGTCTATTGGTGCCCGACGGATCGATGCCATTTTTCCGCTCGGCGAGGAAGGCACGACGGCTTGGTTGCAGGCGATTGCCACGACCTTTGGCGTGCCCGCCGCCCGCTTCGATGCCGTGACAGCCGCGCCGCGCCGCAGGGCGCGCGAAGCCACCGCGCATTACCGCCCCTGGATCGAGGGCAAGCGGATCTTCCTCTTCCCCGATTCGCAAATGGAGCCGTCGCTCGCCCGGTATCTCAACCGCGAGCTTGACGCCGAGATCATCGAGGTTGGAAGCCCTTACCTGCACCGAGAGCATGTCGCAGGCGAACTTGCCATGCTGCCACCGGGTGTCTCCATTTCTGAGGGCCAGGACGTCGAGGTGCAGATCGACCGGTGCCGCGCCGCGCGCCCTGATCTGATTGTTTGCGGCATGGGCCTTGCCAATCCGTTCGAGGCGCAGGGGCTCGTCACCAAGTGGTCGATCGAATTCGCCTTCACCCCGATCCATGGCTATGAACAGGCCGGTGATCTCGCCGAACTCTTCGCACGGCCGCTGATGCGTCAGAGCCTCCTGTCCGGCGCGGCCTCCCCGTCACGGAGGGCAGCCTCATGAAGCTCACCATGTGGACCTATGAAGGACCGCCGCATGTCGGCGCCATGCGCATCGCCGCTTCGATGACCGGGGTGCATTATGTGCTGCATGCGCCCCAGGGCGACACCTATGCCGACCTGCTGTTCACCATGATCGAGCGCCGGCAGTCCCGTCCGCCGGTCACCTACACCACCTTCCAGGCACGTGATCTCGCCGCCTCGACCGCCGACATCTTCAAGACCGCTTGCCAGGACGCCGTGGATCGCTTCCAGCCGGACGCCCTTCTCGTCGGCGCCTCCTGCACGGCTGAACTGTTGCAGGACGACCCGGGTGGACTTGCCAAGACGCTGGATGTCAATGTTCCGGTGGTGCCGCTCGATCTGCCGTCCTACCAGAAGAAAGAAGCTTGGGGTGCCGCCGAGACCTTCTATCGTCTCGTGCGCAGCTTTGCGGGTGGTGTCACACGTACGGCCGAGATTGCGCCGAACAGCTGCAACATCCTTGGCCCGTCTGCACTCGGTTTCCGCAATCGCGATGACGTCACCGAGATTACTCGGCTCCTGAAGGACAACGGACTGGACGTTCGGGTTGTCGCTCCCCTGGGTGCTTCGCCTGCTGATCTCGCACGCCTGCCTGAAGCGGCGTTCAACATCGTGCTTTATCCCGAGATTGCCGACGTGACCGCACGCTGGCTGAAGAAGACGCATGGCATGCCATTCGTCGCGACCGTGCCGATCGGCGTTCAGGCGACCAAGGCCTTTCTTGCTGACGTCCGCGCAATGGCCGGACTTCCTGCCATCCCGGACACGGTCGATATCGAGGAGCGCTCCACCTGGTATGCCAAGTCCGTCGACAGCAATTACCTCACCAACAAGCGCGTCTTCATCTTCGGCGATGCGACCCATGCGATTGCTGCTGCCCGTATCGCCAGCCGCGAACTCGGCTTCAAGGTCTGTGGTCTAGGCACCTATGTGCGGGAATTTGCCCGCGAGGTGCGCGAGGCAGCCGAAGAGTTCGGGGTCGAGGCGCTGATCACCGACGATCATCTCGACGTCGAGCAGGCGATCATCACCGCACGGCCGGAACTGGTGCTCGGCACACAGATGGAGCGGCATATCGCCAAGCGGATGCGCGTTCCCTGCGCCGTCATCTCGGCGCCGGTGCATGTGCAGGATTTCCCCGCCCGCTATTCGCCGCAGATGGGTTTCGAAGGCGCAAACGTCATCTTCGACGCTTGGGTCCATCCGCTGATGATGGGGCTGGAGGAGCATCTGCTGCAGATGTTCCGCGACGATTTCGAGTTCAACGACGGGGCCGTCGCCTCGCATCTGCATGAAACCGGCACGGTCAAGACGCTGACCGAGGCTGCCCCGATCCTCGTGCCCGAGGTCGTCGATCAGCCGGTTGGCTGGACGGTCGAGGCCGAGAAAGAACTGAAAAAGATCCCCTTCTTCGTGCGCGGCAAGGCCCGTCGCAACACTGAGCTCTTTGCCGCCGGCAAGGGCATTCAACCGATCACCGTGGAGACGCTGTATGACGCGAAAGCCCATTTCGCCCGCTGACAGCACCCCGGTCCGGGTGGTGCTGGTAACGCTCGACAATCACATGGGTGCGGCTGTCGATGATGCACGCCGCAAGCTTGCCGTCGATCTGCCCGGTCTTACCCTGTCTGTGCATGCCGCGACCGACTGGAATGACGACCCGGCCAGCCTCGAAGACTGTCGCGCCGCGATCCTTTCCGGTGACATCGTCATCGTCTCGATGATCTTCGTTGAAGAGCATGTGCGGGCGATTGCCGATGTGCTGGAGGCCCGGCACCGGGAATGCGACGCCATGGTCTGCTGCATGTCGGCCGGCACGATCATGAAATACACGTCGATGGGTCGCTTCCGCATGAGTGAGGAGCAGAAGGGGCCGTTGGCGCTCTTGAAGAAGCTGCGTGGAAAGAGCTCGCGGGGCGGCAAGGACAATGGCCGGACAGCCGGCGAACGGCAGCTCGCCATGCTGCGACGCCTGCCGCAACTGCTGCGCTTCATTCCGGGCACGGCCCAGGACGTGCGCAACTATTTCCTGACGCTGCAGTATCGCATCGCCGCGTCCGACGAAAACATCGCCAACATGGTGCGGCTGCTGGTCGGGAAATATGCCAGAGGTGAGCGCAAGGCTTTGACGACCCGGCTGACGGTCGGCGATCCCGTCGAATATCCGGAAGTCGGCGTCTATCATCCGCGCCTGAAGCCCCGGGTTTCGACCCGTCTCGCCGACCTGCCGTCGACGCCCGGTGCGCGCGGCACGATCGGCGTTTTGCTGATGCGGACCTATATCCTGTCGGGTGATACGGGACACTACGACCGCGTCATCCGCGAGCTCGAAACTCGCGGCTTCAACGTGGTGCCGGTCTTCTGCAGCGGGCTCGACATGCGCGGCGCGATCGAGCGCTACATGCTGCCGGCAAACGGCGGCGTTGCGATCGATGCGCTGTGCTCGCTGACCGGCTTTTCGCTGGTGGGCGGTCCCGCCTATAGCGATGCGACCGCTGCCGCGCAGACGCTTGAAGCACTCGACGTTCCCTATCTCTCCGCCTTTGTCACCGAGTTTCAGACCAAGGAAGCCTGGTCTTCCTCGTCGCAGGGCCTGACCCCGATCGAGACCACGCTGATGGTCGCCATTCCGGAACTGGATGGTGCGACCGGCTCCATGGTCTTCGGCGGTCGCTCCGATGGAGGCGGCAAGCCGCAGGCTTGCATCTGCTCGCGGGAACTGGGTGTCTGTCCGTCGGGACGCTCCTGCATGCAGCCCGATGCCGAGCGTGTCGACCTGCTGGCCGATCGATTGGCGGCCATGGTTGACCTCCGCCGCAAGATGCGGTCCGAACGGCGGATCGCGATCACCATGTTCAACTATCCGCCGAACAGCGGCAGCATCGGGACTGCGGCTTACCTGTCGGTTTTCGAGAGCCTGTTCGAGACCATGCGCCGGTTGAAATCGGAAGGCTACGATGTCGAGCTGCCCGCCGATGCGGAGGCTCTGAAAGACGCAATCCTCGTGGGCAATGCGCCGCTCTACGGGACGGAAGCCAATGTGCACATCGTCATTCCGGCGGACCAGCATGTGCGCCACGAACAACACCTCGCCGACATCGAGAAGCACTGGGGCCCGGCGCCGGGCCGGGTGCTCAGCAATGGACGTGGCATCTTCGTGCTTGGTCGTCAGTTCGGCAAGCTGCTGCTCGCGATCCAGCCGCCCTTCGGTTACGAAGGCGATCCGATGCGGTTGCTGTTCGAGGGTGGCTTTGCTCCGAACCACGCCTTTGCAGCCTTCTACCGCTACCTGCGCGAAACCTACCGCGCCGATGCAGTCCTGCATTTCGGCACCCATGGCGCGCTCGAATTCATGCCCGGCAAACAGGTCGGACTTTCGGGCACCTGCTGGCCGGACCGGCTCCTGGGCGCATTGCCGAATTTCTATCTCTACGCGGCCAACAACCCGTCCGAAGGGACCATGGCCAAGCGGCGCTCGGCTGCGACGCTGATCTCCTATCTGACGCCGCCGATCACCCAGTCGGGCCTCTACAAGGGCCTGAGCGATCTGAAGGGTAGCCTCGACCGCTATCGGAGTGCGGCCCCCGAAGCTCTGGTCGAGCGTGAGCGCCTGTTCCAGTTGATCCAGGTGCAGGCCCAGCAACTTGAACTCGGCAAGGAGACGCTTGGGCTTGCCGAAGCTGATGTGATCCTCCAGCTCGTCGCCGAGATCGCGGAAGTCGAATACGCACTTATCCCGCATGGTCTGCACATTGCCGGACGGGCGATGGACGAGGCGGAACGTCTCGAAATGCTCGAGCATGTCGCGGCCAACATGCCGGCCGTCGGCCGGGATGCACGACAGGCCAGCCTCTTGCCCGCGATTGCCCGTGGCGATGCAGCCACCGTCGCGCGCATGACAAAAGACGCCGATGCCGAGCTGCAGGGTTGCATCGCCAAGCTTTCGACCATGAATCTCGAACTGTCGCGCAATGGCGAGATCGACGGTCTGGTCAAGGCGCTTGACGGCCGCTTCATCATGCCGTCGCCTTCGGGTGACCTGCTGCGCACACCGGAGCTGCTGCCGACCGGTCGCAATATCCATGGCTTCGACCCGTTCGGCATTCCGAGCGCCTTCGCGGTCCAGGACGGCGAGCGGCAGGCGGCGAAGGTGCTCGAGCGTTATTTCCTCGCCGATGGTCGACTGCCCGAGACGGTGGCTGTTGTCCTCTGGGGTACCGATAACCTGAAGACTGGCGGCGCGCCTCTGGCCCAAGCCATGGCCCTGATGGGCGCCCGGCCGAAGCTCGACACCTATAACCGCGTCTGCGGTGCGGTGCTTGTGCCGCTCGAAGAGCTGAAGCGTCCGCGTATCGATGCGGTGATGACACTGTCTGGGATCTTCCGCGATCTGCTGCCGATCCAGGCCAGCATGCTGGCGGAAGCCAGCTATCTCGCCGCCATGGCCGACGAGCCGGTCGAAATGAACTTCATCCGCAAACATGCGCTTGCCTATTGCGAGACACATGGATGCGACATCGAGGCGTCCTCGTATCGGGTCTTTTCCAATGCCGACGGGGCCTATGGCTCGAACGTCAACATGCTGGTCGCGTCCTCGTCCTGGAGTGACGATGACGAGATCGCGCAGACCTATAGCAACCGCAAGAGCTTTGCGATCAATCGCCGGGGCAAGACGAGCCAGCAGGTCGACGTGTTCGACGCGATGATCGGCCAGGTGGACATGGCCTATCAGAACCTCGATTCGGTCGAGATCGGCGTGACCACGATCGAAAACTACTTTGATACGCTGGGCGGCCTGACCAAGGCGGTGACAAAAGCCAAGGGTGGCGCTTCGCTGCCGGTTTTCATCTCCGACCAGACGCAAGGGGAGGGCCGGGTTCGCACACTCGGCGAGCAGGTTTCGCTCGAAACCCGCACCCGCACGCTGAACCCGAAATGGTTCGAGGGCATGCTGAAGCATGGCTATGAGGGCGTGCGCAACATCGAGACGCAGGTGACCAACACCTTCGGCTGGTCGGCGACGACAGGCGATGTAGACCCCTGGGTCTATCAGCAGATCACCGAGACCTTCGTGCTCGACGCGGATATGCGCGAGCGGCTGGCGACGCTCAATCCCGCTTCGGCTGCCCGCGTCACTGCGCGGCTGATCGAAGCCCATGAACGCAATTACTGGCAGCCCGATGCGGAAACCATCGCTGCTTTGAAACAGGCCGGCGAGGAGCTGGAAGACCGGCTCGAAGGCCTGGTCAGGGAGGCTGCCCAATGAACATCTACACGCACGGCAAGACGGCGGAACGCGAAGCACGGCTGGCCGAGAATCTTCGGCAGCGCGCCGATGGTGACGGCAGTGTCCAGGTCCATCTCGATCCGACCATGGAGATCGAAGGCGCCAAGGTGTTTGCCGTCTATGGCAAGGGCGGGATCGGCAAGTCCACGACCTCGTCCAATCTCTCGGTGGCTTTTTCGATGATCGGCAAGCGGGTCCTGCAGATTGGCTGCGACCCCAAGCATGATTCCACCTTTACGCTGACCAAGAGCCTGATCCCGACCGTCATCGACGTGCTGGAAAAGGTTGACTTCCACACCGAGGAACTGCGGCCCGAGGACGATATGGTCGAAGGCTATAACGGGGGGCAATTCATCGAAGCAGGCGGCCCGCCGGCCGGTGCGGGCGGCGGCGGTGATGTGGTCGG
>NNBU01000079.1_pt1 | contig 71573 bp, 55 predicted proteins | sample 1173781 | NCBI WGS metagenome assembly NNBU01 (sample SAMN07173937, study PRJNA388173) | plant metagenome | biome: Plant school; feature: Soil; material: Symbiotic tissue of Blasia pusilla L.; isolation source: symbiotic tissue sample KVJ2 | host: Blasia pusilla | place: Norway: Troms, Kvaloya...
AGAAACTGAAAGCGTTGACTTTTGGCGGCAACAATTGATAGCTCCGCTCTCTAATCAAAGCAATAAGCCTCTGTGGCAGTGTATGTGGTTCGATGATGTCGAAGATTTGGCTGCCAATACACCCTTTAACTTCCTACCACCCATACATCAAAAGTAATTTTTCACCGAAACTTGCCCAGGCGTTTTGAAAGCATAAACGTGCCGCCCCGGCAAACTTATGGTTACAGTCACATGTAACTAAGCAGCGTAGCTGATCATCGAATTGAACCATGACAATCTTGGGGAAGAAAGCAAGAATATCTTAGTATTGCGTATAACAACGTCCTAAAAAATTACCTTTCGTCAAGATGTCGTATTTTTTATCAAAGGGAATGGGGCATGGCGCATTGACGGGTCAGATTTCTGCCTAACCAGAGTCTATGTTCTGCGATCGCAATATTTCCATATTTAACCACAGTCTCACCGTGTATTGATTTGACTACTGCAACTCCCTATTTGCGATCGCCTCACTTTCGATTATTTCATCTATGCTTAAAGTTATTTTGAGTTTTTGATACTTGCTAGCTTTTTGCTGCATATTTTGAAATACTGTGGCATTCAAAATAATTTGAAGAGGTAGGGAAAGGAATGAAATTTTTCCTTTCCCCTTTCCCCACTTTTACAAGCAGTCTATTTAGTTAAGGTTTTGAAACAACAATAATGGTTTTTTCTAATGACTGCAATTCTTTCATTAACTTCTCTTTTTGGGGTTTAGAAGCTTTGAGTTCTCCTGTAACCTCATCCAAATTTGTTTCTATAGTTTCATAATTATTACGAGATTTAGCTTTGATACCGTCCTCAACTTCTTTCCAAGCATCCTCAAATTTGTCAAATTCTTTTTTAGCTTGAACAAAGTTGCCAGATTGAACAGCAGTTTTAGTTTTGGATACTATAATTAGTAAGCTATTATTACCTGTAGTAGATGTTGTTGCTGGCGCTGATGCTACGCTACCATTAGGAGTAGTTTGGATGGTAGCTTGTTCGGGATTGGTGCAACCTACCAAAGCTAGTAAGCTTATACCTACAACGGTCGATATTACTTTAAAACGCTTCATTGTAAAACTCCTCGATTAATTAAGCTGTAATTGACGAAAATGAGCAGTACTGATAAAGTACTAGGTTTGGATGCAGGTGCTGATAATTACGTTATCAAACCTTTTGATTTAAAAGAATTACTAGCACGTATTAAGGCTTTGCTGCGACTCTGTAACGAGTCAACTCAGTTTGGGAAGTTGTTTTCGGATGAAGTTACCAATATTTGAGTTTAGCCATTACTACTAACTGTAGTTTTTACTTGTTACTTACTTTCTCTGACTTACTATCTGAGTTTTATTCTATCCCATTTCACTAAATATATGAAACGAGCATTTCGCAAGTATCACCGCACCATTGGCATCATCATTTGTCTACCTTTAATATTAACTGTATTGACTGGGATGTTGACGACTATTATCAAGGAATGGCCGATTAATACTGGACTTTCTTCTAATTTAGTATTAAAAATCCATACAGGAGAAATATTACATTTAGAAGCAATTTATCCAATTTTGAATGGATTAGGGCTAATTGGGTTACTGGTGACAGGAATGAGTATGTCTGGATTATTTGATCCCAAAAAACGGCGTGACATCAATAATTAGGAATTAAGATTAGCTGAATTGTAAGGATTCAAGGGAGGGTGCATTCCAGTTTTTATTATTAGATAAAATAATAAAATTTAACATATCATTGCGTTCGTGTAGCATCTCTATGCGAACGCAATGACGGAAGATTGTTAGATTTTGCAAAAGTGGGATGCTTGCTCCCTTCATGGGATTGGGTGAGAAGTATTTCTAATAATACTACCAATCCCCGATCCCGTTAATATAATCCCAGCCAGGAAAATAAATTTTCCCACCAAGAATATCTGAGATTACCTACACTCAAGTTCATTTTGTTGCGAATATCTTGAATTTTCCAGTTGGTTAGTTTAGCTAGAGTTTGCGCCTCTTGTTCAAAACGTTTAGGTAAAGACTGCTTATATTGTCTACCAGCCTGACATTTGAGTTCCCCTTGGAACGGATGTTGTAAGACATAACGTCCTTGGAAAAATTCACTGTTGGCAGTTTGTTGAAATATCAAGTCTTCAGGGAATTTGTCACGGGTGTAGCGAACATGCAATCGGGAGATGAAGACACTACTTCTAGGAAAGGGACGACGAAATCTGGGGCGTACTGGTATATCATTTGCAGAATTATCATCTAGCCAAAATACGCCTGCTTGCTTGAGTTCCTCTGGGGTGAGGGGTTCAGAAGAACAAGGATCGCAACTACCCATATCCCAAGCGTATTCTAAAAAACCAACTTTCCTGTCTTCTTTGGTATAGATAGTTTGAAACATAGATTTGTAGAATTCACCAAATTCATCTTTGACAAATAAGGGAATGTTCGCGTCGGAAGGAATTTTCACCGTCCGGTAGTTAGTGATTTCTGCCTGTCCTTGGGGTGAGAGGATGTAGACAATCAAATCTTGCTCTGTCGTAGCATTGATCATGCCCAAACGAATTGGCAGCATGAATTTAGGTGACTGGTAAGAAATTTGTAGCGGACGCAGAAACTGGTACCCAGATTGCTCAAATTTATCCAAGTTGACTTTGGCAACAAAAAATTTCATTGAGGAGCGAATATAAGGCTGAAGTAACTGTTTCGCACCTCTAGGAATTTTGTAGCCATTGCGTTTTAGCCAAGTTTCGAGTCCGCCAGATTCTTTCGCACTGAGGATCAAAATATCGTATTCGCCGACATTGAAACGTGCTTCTACTGTCACACCTAAACTAGCATCACTGCCTCTCTTACGCGCTGACTCATTGCTTGTTGCTGGCGCTGGTGCTGCTTGTAATAACTCACTGGGGTAAACTGGGGCGCAAGGATCTGGGTCAAAATATTCAACCAATCGCGGCGCACTAAAAGCATCTAGGCGCTCAATAATCTTGGGTTCAGTGACGCGAACTTGTTCTTTTTGCAGCACCGTTGGTACTGGTACAACCATTGCAAAATCTTTGACTTCGCCTTGAAAGTCGTTTGCCATTGTCATGATAGTGCGATCGCCATCCCGCGCGATCACCACCTGAGAAGCTTTGTTATACAGTTTTGTATCCGCTTTGGCTACATAAAATCCACAAAATGCCCAAGCTGCGGGTGCAAAACACAAAACAGCTACAATTGCCAACAATAATGGTGTTAAAAGTCGAAAAAACTTCATTATTTTATACCTCTACTTTTTTAGTATTGAGTTAGGAGACGCGATGAATCGCGTTTTAGTAGGAGACGCGATGAATCGCGTCTGTACAAGAGTTAGGAGTAGAGACGCGATTAATCACGTCTGTGCAGGAGTTGCTCCCTCATCCCCTTCTTGCCAAGCAAACCTTGGTGCTAACCAGAGAATATCTAGCAGGATGCTCAACGGCGCAAGGGCAAACAGGGCCCAGAAAACTGCTGTGGAAACAAAGAAATAATTTCGGAGGATAAAAGTTAATCCGGCGATGCAAACTGCCCAAACTATGCGCCCAATTCGGGAGTTGGGAATCGATCGCGGATCTGTAATCATAAATAGAGCGAATAGCAGCAAAGACCCGCTCATTAATCGATGCCAGTAAACATCCCAAGTCCAACCCAGCCAGAGATTACGAATCGCTTCCAGCAAAGAGTAGGAACCCAAAAAAGCTGCTGTGGTGTCCCAGCGACCAATACGCTGCAAAATCATGCCGCCAGTGCCGAGAAATAATAGGCCATACCACCACTCTTCACCCCATTGTCCCGGCGAAACCCAAGCATCAGGCGTGAGAATCAAGGCAGATATGATGCCAAAATTGGCGGGATTGAAGAAATGCTTATCGCCGACTTGGAAAATAAATTTGCTAGCGATCGCAATTGCCGCAGCTATTACCATTGTCGTCCAGTGGTCAGCCCGCAACAGTAAACTGAGTCCTAGCGAAGTAATTAAAGCACTGCGAAGATTCGGCATTTGTTTTTTGTCATTTGTCTTGTTCGCTAATGACCAATGACTAATGACTAATGACAACATCCATTGAGTTGCTAGACTTGTGGCGATCGCTACCCCAATTAACTCTGGACGCAGCGTCCAATCTCGCGTACCGATTCCCAAGACTAGGAACAAGCCCAGAAAGAGAATTTGATAATCTCGTATATCTTTGAGCAACATTAATCCTTAAATTCCGGGATTACCCGTAGATTTCTCATCAATCTAGACGAGTGCTAGCTCAAATAGTATTGCTGTTACAAATTTTGTTACAAAGTAGATAAAAGCAAAATGCAACTAGCTCCCCTGTTCCCAATTTTCTACCGCATTCTCCAACCAAGTTTTCCCAACTGCCTTTGGGCTGGAAATTCTCATGCTAAAGCGATCGCACTGACATTCGATGATGGGCCACATCCTCAATACACACCCGAAGTCTTGGCAATATTAGATCGTTACAACATTACAGCGAGTTTTTTTTGGTTGGGTGTTTGCGTCAACCGTTCACCAGCCATTGCAAAAGCTGTTAGCGATCGCGGACACTGGATTGGATTGCATGGCTACGATCATCGCTCTTTTCCCATGCTTTCCCCAAATGACTTAAAGGACAGTTTAGAAAAAACCCAAGTTGCCATCTACAATGCCTGCAACCTGCAACCGGCACAAATGCGGGATGTCCGTCCTCCCAATGGTTTATTTACACCTGCTACTTTAAAATTGTTCTTCCAATGGAATTACCGCCCAGTTATGTGGAGCGTTGTACCAGAAGACTGGGTGCGTCCAGGTGTCACCACTGTGGTAGAGCGAGTTATGCAGCAAGTCAAAAATGGTTCGCTTATTGTTTTGCATGATGGCGTTTGCGGTGGACAAGATGTTGCTGCTACAATCCAAATTCTCATTCCGCAACTGCTACAACAAGGCTATGAGTTTGTAACTGTTGATACTCTGTGGCAGCTAGCTCAGGCTAAATGTTGACTGCGACAAACAATTTTAGATTGAATTCGACGGCTCATAAGTGTCCTCGACCCGCATCTTTATTGCATCGACTCGCACCTTTATTGCATCGACTCGCATCTTTATTGCATCGACCCGCATCTTTATTGCATCGACCTGCACCTTTATTGCATCGACCCGCATCTTTATTGCATTGACCTGCACCTTTATTGCATTGACTCGCACCTTTATTGCATCGACCTGCAAAAATTAACTCACCCTACTGGGGTGGCACAGCTAAAATAACACATTAGATGTAGGTTGGGTGGAGCGGAGCGCAACCCAACACATATCAGGATGTTGGGTTACGCAAAGCCTCCACCCAACCTACAATTTTTTGCAACATTTAGCCTTGCCACGCCACTACTGGCGTGTCAAGGCTAAATTTGTGCATTAGCAAACTCTTGTGGGATGGGCTTCTAGCCCGTCCTAATTGGCGGGCAAGATGCCCGCCCCACAAGAAAATTTTTTGCAACATTTTAGCCTTGCCACGCCACTACGTTACACAGCAACTTTAAAAGACTTGTGTGTACACGGTAGCTCCAACTCGGAGAGGGACAGACTTGAGCTTTAGTTCAAAGCAGGAAGAAGTTCGTCGAACTCATGTGAGATTATTTGATTTTTTATTTCACCATAACTACTACAATTACTAGTGATGCTAGATAATGGGAAGGCTTTGACATTTTCTTGCCAATCTAGCCCAGGAAACAATAATTAACACTTATGCGAACTCATTATTGCGGCGAACTCCGAAAAGAACATATTGGAGAAACAGTTACCTTTTACGGATGGGTAGACCGTCGCCGCGATCACGGTGGTGTGATATTTTTAGATTTACGCGATCGCTCTGGAATTGTCCAAATCGTCAGCGATCCACAACGCACCCCAGATTCTTACGAACATGCGAACGCCCTGCGAAATGAATATGTTGTTGCTATCACTGGCAGGGTAACACAACGTCCCGAAGAATCGTTGAATACCCGCATACCAACAGGCGAGGTGGAAATCTACGCCGATAAAATTGAACTCCTAAATGCTGTTCGCAAACAGTTACCTTTCCAAGTTTCCATAGCTGATACCGAGACAGTGCGGGAAGACTTGCGGCTGAAATATCGTTATTTGGATTTGCGACGCGAACGCATGGCGCAAAATTTGCAACTGCGTCATCAAATTGTCAAAGCCATGCGTCGTTATTTGGAAGATTTGGAAGGTTTTATCGAAGTTGAAACCCCAATACTTACCCGTTCTACCCCAGAAGGAGCGCGGGATTATGTTTTACCCAGTCGCGTCAATCCTGGTGAGTGGTATGCTTTGCCGCAATCACCCCAGCTATTTAAACAATTGCTGATGGTATCTGGCTTAGATAGATATTATCAGATTGCCCGTTGCTTTCGTGACGAAGACTTACGCGCCGACAGACAACCAGAATTCACTCAGTTGGACATGGAAATGAGCTTCATGTCCCAAGAAGAAATTATCGAACTAAACGAGAATTTAGTTTGCCATATCTTCAAAACCGTTAAAGGCATTGAGTTACAACGCCCTTTCCCTCGTCTCACTTATGCTGAGGGGATGGAACGCTACGGGAGTGATAAACCAGATACCCGCTATGGTTTGGAATTAGTTGATGTCTCAGATATTGTGAAAGACTCTGGTTTTAAAGTCTTTCGGGACACTGTTAACAATGGTGGTATCGTCAAAATCCTGCCCATTCCCAACGGTAACGATGTAATTTCTAATGTCCGCATTAAACCAGGCGGCGATTTATTTAAAGAAGCCAGCGAAGCCGGTGCTAAAGGTTTAGCTTATATCCGCGTCAGGGATGATGGCGAAATTGACACCATTGGCGCGATTAAAGATAACCTAAGCGTTGAACAAAAACAAGAAATTTTACGCCGCACAGGTGCAAAAGCTGGACATTTGCTGCTGTTTGGGGCTGGTGATGCTGCTACAGTTAATAAAACTTTAGATAGATTACGGCAAGCGATCGCTAAAGAATTTGGTTTAATTGATCCAGAAAAAATCAACTTACTGTGGATTACAGATTTCCCGATGTTCGAGTGGAATGCTGACGAAAAGCGTCTAGAAGCACTACACCACCCATTCACAGCACCTCATCCTGATGATTTGAGCGATTTAAAGACTGCACGCGCCCAAGCTTACGACTTGATACTCAATGGCGTAGAAGTTGGCGGCGGAAGTCTGCGGATTTATCAGCGAGAAATTCAACAGCAGGTATTTGAAGCCATCGGTTTATCTCCTGAAGAAGCACAAAGTAAATTTGGCTTTCTTTTAGAAGCATTTGAATATGGTACACCGCCGCATGGTGGCATTGCCTACGGTTTAGATCGTTTGGTAATGTTGCTAGCTGGCGAAGAATCAATTCGAGATGTAATTGCTTTTCCGAAGACACAACAAGCGCGTTGTTTGTTAACAGATGCGCCTTCGAGTGTAGATGCTAAACAGTTGAAAGAATTGCACGTTGCTTCAACTTATAAACCAAAGTCTTAGTAAACTAGGGAATTGTCTAAGTAAGGTGGGCAATGCCCACCAATTACTTGAATTGAGAAAGCAAAGATAATGAATAAAAGCTTACTGTTATCGTAAAAAAACGCGAACATATTTTTATTGATTTCACCTGCCATTTACTTTAACTAAGCAGTGTTGCCTATAAACCAATACAATTCAGATCAGACGCAAACACTTGTAGAGACGGCGATTTATCGCGTCTCATAAACCCAAAATTTTTGCCAGTAACCCTTAACTAAACCGGATTTTGGTATAAACTGCATTGAAGTTACGAGGACACTCAATGGAAGTTTTCTTAGCTAATATTAATCATCTTGAAAGTGTTTCAGTATTATTTGATCGGTATCGTATTTTTTACAATCAGACATCAAACCTTGAAGCTGCCAAAGAGTTTCTCAAAGAACGTTTCAATAATAATGATTCGGTAGTGTTTGCAGCTAATGATAGTGGAGAATTAGTTGGATTTACTCAGCTTTATCCCAGCTTTTCTTCAGTATCGATGAAACGAGTATGGATATTGAATGATTTGTATGTGGAAGAATCATATCGCCGGAAGGGAATTGCAAAATTATTGATGAATGTTGCAGAAGAATACGCAAAAGAGAGTGGAGCCATTCGAGTAATTTTAGCTACTCAAATTTCTAACATAACCGCGCAAAAACTCTATGAAGCGCGAGATTACATTAAGAATGAAGAATTTTACCATTACGCTTTACCGTTGCAGTAGTGTCAATACGGTTCTGATTATTGTAGAGACGGCGATTCATCGCGTCTCTTGTCTTAACTAAAAACAAAAAAAACCCGCCGTAGCGGGTTAAACAACAAAACTATGAACAATGAAAACTTGATTTAGCTGGAATACCTCATTTCAGCTTCCAGTTGACGAATCAGTTGTTCGTCGCCTTTTGCTCTAGCTATTTCCAAGCGATGCTCTAGGCTTTTTTGAATATTCGCTCTGTGAGTTTCTCGTGCTTTGCTCACACTTTGCAGTCTATTTTGATTCATAGTGATTACCTGGTTTAATTTTTCACTTTATTGTCTTGTCTTCTTAACATAACATATATTTTGTAGCTGTTGCTACAGAAAAATATATTTTTTATATAATTTGACCAAAATATGTGTCAGAGCCAGATAGGTCAACGACAACTCATAACGTTGCTGAGTGATTTTAGCGATCGCGATGTTTATGTAGGCATAATGAAGGGAGTCATAGCTCAAATCAATTCCAGACTGACGGTGGTAGACTTAACGCACCAAATTCCGCCGCAAGATGTCGCCGCAGCCAGGTTTAGCCTGATGAATGCTTATCCCTATTTCCCAATAGGGACAGTGCATATAGCAGTAGTAGATCCAGGTGTGGGAAGCAAGCGACGAGCGATCGCAGTAGAATTTGCTCAAGGGTTTCTGGTCGGCCCAGATAATGGTATTTTTAGTGGGGTACTTAGTCAAAGTCCAGCGATCGCAGCCGTCGAACTCACAAATCTTAACTATTGGCGAACTCCTCAACCAAGCAAGACTTTTCACGGTAGGGATATCTTTGCACCAGTGGGAGCTAATCTTGCTAGTGGTGTGTCCCTCAAACAGCTAGGAAAAGAAATTGATCCAGCAAGTTTGGTAAAGCTGGATATAGGCGAGTGCAAGCAGACAACTACTGGCGTAGTGGGTTGCATTCAATATATTGACCACTTTGGCAACCTAGTGAGTAACATTCCAGAGAGTTACGTCCAAGGCAAAACTTGGTGTGTGCAAGCTACCGGGTTGAATATACCAGGCTGTGAAACTTACAGTGATGTCAAAGTGGGAGAGATAATAGCTTTAGTTGGCAGTCACGGCTGGATAGAAATTGCCATTAATCGCGGCAATGCTCACTCACAGTTACAGATTAATTTACAAGATGCACTACAAGTCTTGTTTTTATAAGACTTGAATTGCAATAAAGCAACTGCTGAAAGACATAAGTTTAGAAATGGTGACATTAAGTTCGTTTCATTGCTCATAATAATAAAAGTAACCCTTGAGCAATTTCCTGTTGTACTCTACTAGAGAATCATAATTATATTCTTAACTATGACTACACAAACACTCTCAGCACCAGAAGTTTATCAAGGTCAGTTTGGGGAATTTACAATTACTCAGAGCGATCGCACTGGCGTCATCATCTACCGCGCTGGGTTGATAGTAGCAGCACTGAGCTTTGCTATAGGCAGCGCTTTAGTTTTGTTCAACAATAACCCAACTGTTGTAACTGCACTGACGCCTCTATATGCTTGTTTTAGTCTCGCTCTTGGTGTAAGTTTATTTACAATTCATATCTACATGGCGTCACTGCACCGAATGTTGCAACTTTTTTGGGCGATCGGTAGTATCACATCAGTGATATTGGCACTGTATAGTAGTGAACCTTTGGCACTTGCTGTTTACAATCAGCCGATTACCTTGTTTGGAGTTGGTTTTATCTTTGTTGCTTTGACAGGTATTTATTTTAAAGAGGCTTTTTGCTTCAATCGCTTGGAAACCAAAGTATTAACTCCAATAGTACCGCTACTGTTGTTAGGACATTTGGTGGGAATTTTACCAACCCAGGGAGAAAGTATTTTATTAGGAATTTGGGCAATCTTATTTTTAGTGTTTGCCATGCGAAAGACAGTACAAGCAATTCCTGCTGATATTGGAGATAAGTCTGTTTTTACTTACTTGAAAGAACAACGTTTAGCCAAGGTTTAATGCAAACCAAAAATCGTCGGTGTCAAAAATTTCCCAAAGTCAAACTAATCAAACGCCAAGAAATGTGGACACTTACGGCTCAGGGGTGGGCGATTGCGATCGCTTTGATTGCTTATTTAATTTTTTTCACTATTACTCATGTACACTCATTTCTCGCCGTAACTTCCCCGATCAAATCAGCAGAAGTATTAATTGTTGAAGGATGGCTACCAGATTATGCTATTGAAGAAGCTTTGACTGAATTTAAAACAGGTTCTTATCGTCAAATAATTACTACCGGAGGCACATTAGGAAAAGGAAGTTATCTTACCGGATACAAGAACTTTGCAGAGGTGTCAGCCGCCACCTTCATAAAACTCGGTTTAGAAGCAGAAAAAGTAGTAGCTGTTCCGACACCTTTCGTAGTTAAGGATCGGAGTTATGCATCTGCTGCCGAATTTTATCGCTGGCTATCTAATTCCGATTTACAGATAGAATCAATTAATCTTTTTTCATTAGATGTTCATGCCCGTAGGAGTTGGTTTCTTTTTAAAAAAATACTTAACCCTCATATTAAAGTTGGTGTGATTGCTGCCGAAACGCAAGATTACAATTCAAGTAAATGGTGGGATTCTAGCGAAGGTGTGCGGGCAGTTATTGATGAAGCGATCGCTTATATTTATGCACGGTTTTTGAGTTGGAAAGCCTAACAATGGTAATTTGTAATTCCTAGAACCCCGACTTGTTTCATAAATCGGTATCTAGCTACTGAGAATTTTATGTTTCATTATATTAACCTACTAGATTTTGGATTTTTCAATCCAAAATCTAAAATTAAAAATCCAAACTGGCATTACTTACTCAGGATTTGTAATAATGCTTGTCGATAAATTTTTAGACCCTCTGCATTGAGATGATCGCCATCACTGGTTAAATTCTCTTTAAGAATATTATTCTCATACAAAGGTGCTAATCCTGCTGCTGCAACTGGCACTTTTTCTTTTTCCGCAACTTGATTAATCAAAGCATTAATTTGCTCAACTCTAGAAAGGGGGGCTGCTACAGTTGGATCTGAGCTTGCTGCAACTGTTGAATAAAAAGCCGGAATGAGAAAAATTTCTTTATTTCCCATTGTCCGAACAAGTGCGATCGCCTCTTGCAGATTTTTACTAAACAACTCATCACTCGTTCCATACCAAGCATCATTTCCACCTATGGCAATAATGGCTTTTTCGCATTTAACCTTGGTAGGAATTAAACTTTTAAGTTGTTCCAATAATGAAATTGTACTCAGACCATTTAACCCAAAATTAAAAGTCCCATTCCCAAGGGTATTACCAAGTCCAGCCGAGATAGAATCGCCAAATAAGCAACCTGAGAACTGTTTATCTTGGGCGGCGAGTGTCTGATATTGCAGTGCAATTCTCCCTAAAGGTGAAGAACTTACATTGTCCTTTGGTGGTGCATCAGCAGAACTAGAAGAGGAATTTGCCATGCCGACTAGTCGGGAAATTTTTGACACGTCAACAACTAGTTGATTACTAGGATAGGCTTCTAGAAAGCTGGTTATTCCTAGACCTTCTGGTGATCTGGCTCCCAAGATAATAGCAGATCGTAGTGCTTGTGTACTGGCTTGATCACGACGCGCGATCACTTGGGAAGCAAAAGATAAAATTTGCTTGCCCATTCCTGAGTTTATCAGCTTATCTAAAGCCACAATATCAAGGGAGATTTTGACTTTAAGAGCATCTTGGAACTTCTGTTTTTCCTTAGCGCTGAGGTAATCTAGGAAAGATTTCAGATCGCTAGAAACCTTTTGTGTCTCATCATAATTGCGTATATCTGCCACTGGGATTGATTGCTCAAACAATCCGTATCTAACAGTAATTTTCTCAGCTGCCAAACTAGGCAACAAACCAAGGCCACTATGCAACAGTAAAAATATTAAGCACCCAGATAGGCTTATTAGAAGACGATAGAAATATTTCATCACAGAAGATAACAAAATAGATAGTCAATAGTTAATAGTCAAGAGTCAAGAGACAAAAGTCAAGGGGGATTGGGCATGGGGCATTGGTTATTCCCTGATCTTCCCCATCTCTCTCCCTACATCAAGAGCCAACCGCAATTTGGGAATACTCAAACCAGTAGGTGTGAGGATGAAACGGTGGTAGAAGAAGGTGCATATTGGCTAGCTTGGGCGCAAATTTCGGGAATTGGCCCGGTATTACTGCGACGGCTGCAACAGCATTTTGGCACTCTGGCAAAGGCTTGGAATGCTACTAAGGTAGAGTTGTCAGAGGTAGAGGGTTTTGGTTGGCAAACATTGGAAAAAGTAGTGCAACAGCGATCGCGTTTGCACCCAGAACAACTATTCACTAAGCACCAGCAGGAAAATTCTCATTTCTGGACACCAGCAGATGCAGATTATCCCCGCTTACTGCTAGAAACTCCAAGTCCGCCGCCGATTTTATACTATCGCGGTGAAGTCGAACTCCAAGAAAATCTCGGACAAAAACCGATGGTTGGGATTGTCGGAACCCGCCAACCTTCAGAATACGGCATCCGTTGGACTCGCCAAATTAGTACAGCTTTGGCTAAAAATGGCTTTACAGTTGTTTCTGGTATGGCAGAGGGAATTGACACAGAAAGCCACATCGCCGCCATGAAAGCAGGTGGACGCACGATCGCAGTTTTAGGAACTGGTGTAGATGTGATCTATCCACATAAAAATCGGGATTTGTACAAGCAGATTTTGACGGCTGGGTTAGTCGTGAGTGAGTACCCCACAAAAACCCCACCCGATCGCACTCACTTTCCCCGCCGCAACCGGATTATTGCAGGCTTAAGCCGTGCCATTTTGGTAATGGAAGCGCCGTTAAAATCTGGTGCTTTAATTACTGCTACCTACGCAAATGAATTTGGTAGAGATGTCTATGCATTACCTGGAAGACTCGACGATTATCCATCTCAAGGGTGCTTAAAGTTACTGAGTCAGGGAGCTTCTTTCATTCTTAAGGAACTAGATGAACTGTTAACAATGCTAGGAGCAATACCACAAATTGATGGAGTCGAGACTTCCACAGCACCAGAACAATTAAATTTGCCAACTTTATCGCCAGAATTGCAAACGGTAATGGATGCGTTCGCCGTAGGCGTACCGGAGGTACTCGCCAGAGGTGTGTCGGAAGCACTCGCTGGTGAAGCTTTACCCTTCGATTTTATTGTTCAACAAACTGGCATGGCTGCTGGCTTAGTTTCCAGTGCTTTGTTACAGTTAGAACTTATGGGTTTCGTCTCACAACTACCAGGAATGCGATATCAAAAAAGTTAAGAGTTAAAAAACAACAACATTGTTTATAGGATTTTTTGGCAAACCCCCAGAAGTTGTCCTCGAAATTGTTTCTAATAAAGAAGGTGATGAACTGGGCAAAAAACTTAAAATCTATGAACAAATGCGGGCTAGTTACTACATCGTATACGATCAAACTCAGCAATTAGGAGAAAAATTTCTACGTGTTTATGAACTCAGAGGAAGGCGCTACTTTGAAACTTCAGAAAATTGGTTAGAACAAGTTGGTTTAGGCGTAACTTTGTGGGAAGGTAAATTTGAAGATAGACAGGATACTTGGTTACGCTGGTGCTACCAAGATGGTACTCTTTTGCTGACTGGAGATGAACGCGCCGAAAAGAAGCGACAACGTGCTGAACAAGCAGAACAACGCACCCAATTACTAGCAGATAGGTTACGGGCTATGGGCATAGATCCCGACGCTCTTTAGGACACTTGCTGTAAAGACGCAAAAAAATCTTACTAATTTGTGCAACTTATAAACTCATTTATCCGATGCCAAACCTTCTCTAATAAATCAGGATCATCCGCATTAAACCATTCAATTTGTGGATATGCTCGAAACCAAGTGCGCTGTCGCTTGGCAAATTGTCGGGTATGTAAAATTGTTAATTCTTTCGCTTCATCTAAAGAAATATCCCCAGCCAAATATTGCTTAATTTCTTGATAGCCCAAAGTATTCAACAAAGACAAATCAGCGCCATATTTTTGACAAAGATACTCCACCTCAGTGACCAAACCATTTGCTATCATTTGTTCAGTACGCTGTTGAATCCGAGCACCCAACTTTTCAACATCGCAATCTAAACCAATTTGCAAAATCGGATAATTCGGTGGATTTTCTCCTTGCTGTTCTGAAATTGGATATCCAGTGACATAAAATACCTCTAATGCTCGTAAAGTCCGCACTGAATCATTTCCATGAATCTTTTTTGCTGCAACAGGGTCAACTTGTTGTAACATTGCGTAGAGTTGTTGTTGACCGAGAGATTCAAGTTGCGATCGCAACTCTGTTTGTGGTGCAACTCTCGGAATTTTCATCCCTTGGACAATAGAACGAATGTATAAACCAGTGCCACCAACTAGTAACAATGGCGTAAACCCAACAGAAGCAATTAAGGCTTGTGTTTGTTCCTGGTAGTCTGCTACTGTCATCGTGTCTGTTGGCTCGCAGATATCTATTAGATAGTGTGGCACCAATTTTTGTTCAGCTACAGTTGGTTTCGCCGTCCCAATATCAAACTCACGGTAAACTTGACGAGAATCGGCACTAAGAATTACAGAACCCAAACGCATCGCCAAATCCAAAGCTAAACCCGACTTACCCGTTGCCGTCGCCCCACAAATCACAATCAATTTAGTCATTAGTCATTTGTCATTAGTCATTTGTTATGGGACATGGGGCATTGGGAATTGGTTATTATTTCTCCCCCTGCTTCCCCTACCCCTCTGCTCCTCAGTCTACCTGCCCCTCTCTAACGGTACTGCAACCCTAGTATAAACTTCTCTTGAAAATGCCCTACAGACGCCAGCAAGGCTTTTGTGTTACAATTTTGGAGTGTTTTTACTTTTATTTGCCTTTTGGCGAGTTCAACCCCACGCATCAGGAGAGTTTACATGACGAGCAGTTACAGTGCCGATCAGATTCAAGTTCTGGAAGGTCTGGAAGCCGTCCGCAAAAGACCAGGAATGTACATTGGTACCACTGGGCCGCGAGGACTCCACCATTTAGTTTACGAGGTGGTGGACAATTCAATCGATGAGGCTTTGGCGGGTCATTGCACTCATATAGAAGTGGATATCAACGCTGATGGTTCCGTTACTGTAACAGATGATGGTCGCGGTATTCCCGTTGATACTCACTCGCGCACCGGTAAATCGGCTTTGGAAACCGTGATGACGGTGCTGCACGCCGGTGGTAAGTTTGGCGGCGGTGGCTACAAAGTTTCTGGAGGATTACACGGGGTTGGTATTTCTGTTGTTAATGCCTTATCTGAGGTTGTAGAAGTTACAGTTTGGCGAGATAAAAAGGTTTATGTCCAACGCTATGAACGCGGTATCCCAGTTAGTGAACTGCAAGCAAAGCCTTACAAAGAAGCTAGAACTGGAACTTCTGTCACCTTCAAGCCAGATACCCAAATCTTTACAACTAGCATTGAGTTTGATTACATTACTTTATCAGGTCGCCTACGGGAGTTGGCGTATTTGAATGCAGGTGTCAAAATTACCTTTACTGACAACCGTCTAGAACTACTAAAAAGCGATACACCGAAAGTAGAATCCTACAATTACAAGGGTGGGATCAAAGAATACATTGCTTACATGAACCGTGAGAAGCAACCACTGCATGAAGAAATTATCTATGTGCAGGGGGAACGCAATAACGTACAAGTGGAAGTTTCATTACAGTGGTGTACTGATGCTTACACCGATAATGTGCTAGGTTTTGCTAACAATATTCGCACCGTGGACGGTGGTACGCACTTAGAAGGGTTGAAGGCGGTTCTGACTCGGACATTAAATGCGATCGCCCGCAAGCGCAATAAAATTAAAGAGAATGAACCTAATCTCAGTGGCGAACACGTCCGCGAAGGTTTGACTGCGGTAATTTCCGTGAAAGTCCCCGATCCCGAATTTGAAGGACAAACCAAAACCAAACTCGGTAACACCGAAGTTCGGGGAATTGTCGATTCTCTGGTGGGAGAAGTCCTCACCGAGTACCTAGAATTTCATCCTGCGATCGCAGATTCAATTTTAGATAAAGCTATCCAAGCTTTCAAAGCCGCAGAAGCAGCGCGTCATGCGCGGGAGTTAGTTCGGCGCAAATCGGTGCTGGAATCTTCACCATTACCTGGTAAATTGGCAGACTGTAGTTCTCGTGACCCCAGCGAATCGGAAATCTTCATCGTGGAAGGGGATTCAGCAGGTGGGAGTGCCAAACAAGGACGCGATCGCCGCACTCAAGCAATCTTGCCTCTACGTGGTAAAATTCTCAACATTGAAAAAACCGACGATGCTAAAATTTATAAAAATAACGAAGTTCAATCGTTAATTACAGCACTTGGTTTAGGTGTTAAAGGTGATGAATTCGATTCTACCCAACTGCGCTATCACCGGATAGTCATCATGACAGATGCTGACGTAGATGGAGCGCACATTCGCACTTTGCTGTTAACATTCTTCTATCGATATCAGCGAGCGCTCATCGAACAAGGCTTTATTTATATTGCTTGTCCTCCACTATTTAAAGTAGAACGGGGACGTAATCATGAGTACTGCTATAGCGATCGCGAAAAAAATCAAGCGATCGCCAAATTCCCTGCTAACGCCAACTATACAATCCAACGCTTCAAAGGTTTGGGTGAAATGATGCCACAACAACTCTGGGACACCACCATGAACCCAGAAACCCGCAAAATGAAGCAAGTCGAAATTGAGGACGCTGCCGAAGCCGATCGCATCTTCACAATTTTAATGGGCGATCGCGTTGCACCCAGACGAGAATTCATCGAAACCTACGGTTCTAAACTCAACTTCACCGATCTAGATATCTAATATCAATTCCCTAACACTACTCCAATCAAAACAAGATCCTCGACTTCCTCAAAGAAGTCGGGGATTTGTGGGTTTTAACTAGAACTAATAATCAATTAAAAAATTTAGGTCGGTTCAGCACACAAGTCGTAAGTCAGTGCTACATAACTACAAAAATTCTATATTTATCAGTTAAAAACTGATCATATAATTTTCCTCTTGTCAATACTTTACAAAAATTAAATGTTCTAATTTCATCAAAACTACCAACTTTGTTGTATTAGTCCAGATAATATTCTTTGCTCAGGCTCGCTGATTAATTTTGCCCACTAGCTAGAGACATATTTGTTATGTTTTTAAGAAAATAACTGAATCTCATTTATCAAACAGCAATTAATAAGTGTTTTGAGGAATTATCATCATAAGATGACACAAATTCACTGGAATAAAAGTATTGAAATTTACAATTGAGCTACGCAAAAAAGCATTGTAACCAAATTATCAGGTAATCTTCTAGGTTCTCTGTGTTCGGGGTGATGGCTGTTGGAAACACACACCATCTCACACCATCTGGCTGAAAACTTGTTAATATCTTCATGTGGTGTCGTGGCGATCGCTATTGTATCGTATGTATCTAATGTACTTTTGCCTAAGATAGGACTATATTGGCGAGTTCGCAAGACAAATCATTTTTGAATTGATTAAAATATCCTTGTATACAATAAAAAGAGTTTGTCAAGTTTCATAGGGCTGAAATCGCCACAGTGCGCTAACGTGTGAATAAGACCAAATTAGTTAAACCTAAATTGATCTCCGATCAGGTCGATTCTGCCACAACCTCAACTCCTCAGTTAAGGTAATGAGTACGCAGAAGGTTAACTGCTTTAAGGTAAGCACCACCCTCTTGTTGTATTTACCCAAGGTCAAGACCCACTTTAGTCTAAGGAACGCTTAATTTATGAAGGAAATGTAAAAATGGGTAGATTAGGAAGAATCGTCTGAGTTAACATAAAATGCACTCTTTGTAAGTAATTAATGTTGTGTAAAATACATGAAATTCGGCAAAAGCAAGCGTACTTACTTCGTAATGTAATAAGAGCGTCACTGCAATTCCGAAAAGTGGAGAAAAAATTTCAGGGTAAAACTCCCGTTTTTAATGTCTTTTTGGTGAAAGTGGCTAACAGTTGCTTAATGAGTTCATGATTAATACACAAAAAGAGTGCAATTTCTGTGAAACAGGCTACAATCGGAAGAGTCTTTATAGGAAAAACTGCCAACAGCCTGAATTCATTTCTATAGAGTGGCAAGTTTTTTAATAGAGGCGAGTATTTTTTTTGACCAGTTAGTTGAAAGCAGTATGTGATAGCAACACATATAACATTTACTAAAGTGAGCAAGTCACCTTTAGTAGTTGCTTAACTAAAGTAAAAAAAACCTCCCACCGGAGGTTTAAAACGTCCGAAAATATCTCTGGCAAATCTGCCAAAAAGCTTATTTTCGGTTTAAAACTAGCTCGTTTAAAAGAGCAGTAAACACATCTTGAGTAATTGATTCTGCAAGGAGCATGAGGAACGCGGCATGAACCAGGCTAACAACGTACTCGAAAGCATATATCAGCCTGACCTAGAAATAATGAATCAGCCTGAGCTCGAGTTAGAAGAACTCTTAATAGACGATGAAGAGGACTTGCTGATCATCGATGAAGGTGACGAGGAATTTTTAGAGCCTCAGTCTGATGAGGACGACGCAAAGTCTGGAAAAGCCGCTAAATCGCGTCGTCGGACACAAAGCAAGAAAAAGCATTATACCGAAGATTCAATTCGGCTTTACTTGCAAGAAATTGGTAGAATTCGTCTGTTGCGGGCAGACGAAGAAATCGAATTGGCGCGGAAAATAGCCGATTTGCTGGAATTGGAGAGGGTACGCGAAAGACTCTCAGAACAGTTAGATCGCGATCCTCGAGATAGCGAATGGGCAGAAGCAGTACAACTGCCACTACCAGCCTTTCGTTATCGCCTCCATGTTGGTCGCAGGGCGAAAGACAAGATGGTGCAATCTAACCTCCGTCTTGTGGTTTCAATTGCCAAGAAATACATGAATCGTGGTTTGTCGTTCCAAGACTTAATTCAGGAAGGCAGTCTCGGTTTGATTCGTGCCGCTGAAAAGTTTGACCACGAAAAAGGTTATAAGTTTTCTACATACGCTACATGGTGGATTCGTCAAGCAATTACCCGCGCGATCGCAGATCAATCCCGCACGATTCGTCTTCCAGTTCACCTTTACGAAACCATCTCTCGGATTAAGAAAACTACCAAGTTGCTATCTCAAGAGATGGGTCGCAAGCCTACCGAAGAAGAAATCGCCACTCGCATGGAGATGACCATTGAGAAGTTGCGGTTCATTGCTAAATCTGCCCAACTACCCATTTCACTAGAAACGCCCATTGGTAAAGAAGAAGATTCTCGATTGGGCGATTTTATTGAATCCGATGGTGAGACACCAGAAGACCAAGTTTCCAAAAATCTTCTGCGCGAAGACCTTGAAAAAGTTCTCGATAGTCTCAGCCCTCGTGAACGGGATGTTCTCAGACTGCGTTATGGCTTGGATGATGGTCGGATGAAGACCCTTGAGGAAATCGGACAGATTTTCAACGTTACCCGCGAACGGATTCGTCAAATTGAGGCGAAAGCACTTCGTAAGTTGCGCCATCCAAATCGCAACAGCGTTCTCAAGGAATATATTCGGTAGTCAATTAGTCATTAGTCATTGGTGAGCCAGTGCGGTCTTGGGGGTCTCCCCCATGAGTAACTGGTGAACCCGAAGGGTCATTAGTGAATAAACAAAACACAACTGACAAATGACAAACAAATAAAAAACCTGGTAGTGAATTGGCACTCCAGGTTTTTTTATTTATAGGTCATCTTGGAAATTAAAACTTACAGGTAAAACTTACAGGATGCCCCAAAAATGTAGGAAGCCTTGACCAGAAAAAACCTCAACCAAAATGGCTGCTGAAAAGCCAATCATTGCCAACCGACCGTTCCAAATTTCTGCTTGTGGGGTAAAACCCCAACGCCAAGCGTTGCGATCTTCAATTACAGGAGTAGTGACTTTTGTTGTGCTTGCATTTGTCATGGTTGGAACTCCAAAGTTAATTCTTAAGGTTTCTTGCCTTATGTAAACTAATATAACAAATATTTTTATAAAAGCAACATTTTTTATACTTTTGTTTCTATAGCTTGACATAAGCGGCAATAGCTATTTATACCTCTCAAAACATCAGCCTTCAGTGAGATTTACTGAAGTAGAAGAAATGTTACGTAGACTTTTAGTGTCATAGACAATATTTTCTTAATCATCAACCAAGATCAGCGAGACACTATCAACTTATCAAGACTATGACTATGTCCCAGTACTCACCTCGACACCCGCAAGAAAGCTGACACGATTGATAATGAAGGTAGGCGTTATTTTCACAAAACAAATTTTATGTTCTTAACTTGGTTAGACAGTAACTCTTGGCTGCTGGAAATCGGCGAAAAACGAATACTAATTGACCCTTGGCTCGTTGGTTCATTAATTTTCAGCAATTTGGATTGGTTATTTAAAGGTTCGCGATCGCAAAATCGCCCAATACCAGATAATATTGATCTGATCCTGCTGTCTCAGGGTTTAGAAGACCATGCTCACCCACCAACGCTCAAGCTCCTCGACCACAGCATCAAAGTTGTAGCTTCTCCCAATGCAGCCAAGGTAGTACAGCAATTAGGTTACACCCAGGTAACAGTATTGGCTCATGGCGAAACTTTCACTTTAAATAATCAAGTTGAAATTAAGGCTTTCCCCGGCTCTCCAATTGGCCCCACTCTGGTAGAAAATAGTTATCTCCTCAAAGAATTGGAGAGTGGTTTAACTCTATACTACGAGCCTCACGGATATCATTCACCACAACTTCAGCAAGCTGCACCTATCGATGTAGTGATTACACCGTTTATTGATATGAGCCTACCTTTGCTTGGGCCGATTATTAAAGGTAAAAATAGTGCTTTAGAAGTAGTAAAGTCATTACAACCTCAAGTCATATTACCAACTGCGGCTGGTGGGGATGTGGCGTTTGAGGGATTGCTGATGAAATTTATTCAGACTAAAGGAAATGCTGAGGAATTTCGTTCGTTACTTGAGAAAAACAATCTTTCGACGCAGTTGCTTGAGCCAAAACCAGGCGATCGCTTTGAACTACCATTAGAAAAACGAGCATTAGCAATCTGAGTTAGGAACACATACTGCTTGCCATGTTATGAAAGCAACATGGCAACCACTAATTTCGTTCCATAGCTGAATTATCTTGCGTATACACTTCTCTAATCGGAAAAGGAATTTGAATTCCTGCTTGTTGATAGCGCTTGTGCAATTTTTTGACAAATAGATGTTTACCAATACGCTGATCAAAGTATTCACTTACGCGCATATAAAGCGTAAAATCTATACTAAAATCATTAAAAGTATGAAATCTGATATATGGTTCACTTTCTTTTAATTCCGGAGCAATTTCTTGCATGACTTCTTTGGCAACTTCTACAGTCACTTTTTCAACTTGTTCTAAATCGCTATCATAGCTGACACCCACATCCATTGTTAAAGTAATTTCTTTTGCGGGTAAATGATAGTTTGTAAAAATTGCAGAGGACAACTTAGAATTTGGTACAATTACTACATTATTTGAAATCTCTTTAATTGTCGTATTCCGCCAAGAAATATCTATAACGTATCCCTCATGCCCAGCATCCAATTTCACATAATCTCCGGTTCTAACTTGCTTAGAAATAATTAAGTAAAAACCAGAAAATAAATTTGCAAGTGTATCTTGAAGTGCCAAACCAACTGCTAAACCACCAATACCTAAAGTTGTGATTATTGGAGTAATTTGAACACCCACTGTTTGCAATACAATTAATGTTCCCAAAACTAAAACAGTAACCTTAGCAAGGTTAGAAATTAGGGATGTGGGAACTCCTTCTGCTCTGCGAATAAATAAATTCACAAAACCAGCAGTCAATCTGGCTAAGACTAAGGTTACTGAATACAGCAGTGCGATCGTCAGAATTTTTTGCAGTACGATCACAATATCTGGCTTCAGGGGTGCGCTCAGAACTGACCCAAAAAAACCGGCAATGATAAACCAAATAAAGGTCATGCGATGCAGGGAGTGAAATATAATACTACCCCCAGCAATCCGTTTATTATTAACAAATCTTTCAAGTTTTTTAAAGATAACTTTTTCACCAATTATTCCAGCCAGACAGCCAGCTAGAATAAATGCTATCGGCGTAATCCATTCGATCATATCAATTTTAAATTTGGAGTTTTAGATTTAAGAGAGCAGCATTTTTGCTGTGATTATGGCTAAATTTTACCTTGTTAGTTGTCGGATTAGCTGCTTGATATTTTCTGGATTATGGACTTGCCAATTATTTACCACCCAGATTACATTGCTCCACTACCTGAAGGACATCGCTTTCCGATGTCTAAGTTCCGACAACTCTATGAATTGCTGTTAGCTGATGGTGTAGCTAATCAAGAACAATTTCACACCCCTGAACGCCCGCCATACGAATTGATAGAGTTAGTCCACACCCCAAGCTATGTTCAAGCTTATTGTGATGGAACCCTTGATCCTAAAGCACAGCGACGCATTGGTTTGCCTTGGAGTCCAGCATTAGCAAATCGTACCTGTGTAGCAGTAGGTGGTACGATACTCACTGCTAAACTAGCATTAAGTCAAGGTTTAGCTTGCAATACTGCTGGTGGAACTCATCATGCTTTTCCGAGTTATGGCTCTGGTTTTTGTATTTTCAACGATTTAGCGATCGCCTGTCGCGTTTTACAAAAAATTGGACTTGTCCAAAAAATCCTAATTGTGGATTTGGATGTTCATCAAGGAGACGGCACCGCTTTTATCTTCCAAGACGACGACAGCGTTTTTACTTTCTCCATGCACTGCGAAGTCAATTTCCCCGGTACTAAACAAAACAGCGATTTGGATGTTCCTTTGCCGGTGGGAATGGAGGATGACGCTTATTTACAAACTTTGGCAAATTACCTATCAGATTTATTATCTAAAGTCAAACCAGACTTAGTATTTTATGATGCTGGTGTTGATCCTCATATAGGCGATCGCCTAGGCAAATTAGCCCTTACCGATGCCGGGATTTTCCGCCGCGAAATGCAGGTTTTAAGTACTTGTATGAGTAGCGGTTATCCTGTCGCCTGCGTCATTGGCGGTGGTTATGCAGATGATATGAAATCCTTAGTTTGGCGACATTCCCTGCTGCATCGCGCCGCCAGTGAAGTTTACCAGCAGTACAAACTATAGTCATTTAACGGGTAATAGTAACCGAAATCGTAGAGTTTTTAAACGCAGAGGAACGCAAAGGTAAACGCAAAGGTACGCAGAGTATTACTAAATTTAATTCGTAGCGAATAGGACTAAAATAGACTTTGCGCTACTCTGCGCTCCTTTGCGTTTAAATTTAAACCCTATTTTGTCAGCAAAGGCACTACTGGATGAACAACGGCAAACTCAGAGTCTACGAACTAGCAAAAGAATTAAATTTAGATAGCAAGAAGCTATTATTAATTTGTGAAAAGCTCAAAATTGTAGTCAAAAGTCATACCAGTACAATCTCAGAACCCGAAGTTGAACGCATTCGTGTAGCGGTAAATAAACTAACAGCAAAATCCTCGAAAACTACTAAAATAACCTCTGAAGATTGGGGCTATACGTTTATAGCTTCAGCAATTGATAGTTTTATCCGTCATCTGGAAGGGGAAACTGCCCTGAAATCATATCCCGAATTTCGGGAGCGGCGCGATCGCGCCAATGAGTTAATGTATGAATGTGTCGGTAAAAAGCCTTCTCTGTTTTATGTGCGTCGCAAAGGCGCGGGGAAAGAAGCAAGAGAAGAAATTTGGGATTTGACAATAGCAACAGACAGCGATGAGTTTCACTTACCCGCAAGACTTGAAAAGCTCAGAAAAACATTAGGATTTAGAGCAGCTGTACAAAAAGATGGACGTGGCAGTTTAAAAATACTGTCAGTTTACTTATTACAACCCTCACGGGCACACGCCGATAGCTATGCTGTACCTTGTCGCTTGCGTTTGCTGCCTAATCATCAGCATCATCTCGACATACCGCCCGCAACATTGAAACGCATTGCCGCCGCGCCAGTTTGTGGCGATCATGTACCCACAGAAGATCAGCTGAAAGCTTGGAAAGCATTTTTGCAGATTGAGGAAAAAATTGCTAAAGCGCGTCAGTTTTGCGTGCGTTATGTAAGTCATAACTATAACTTCAAAAGGCGGATTAGTTTTGAAATAGATGTAGCCTCAGCCACCCTTGACGGCTTTTATCAAAATTCCCTCGACGTGGACAATTTTTGGGAACGAGCAAGACGCACAAAAAACGAAGATTTAAAGCTTTTTGAAACTGCACCCGTCGGCAAAAATTGGATTAGCGGTCGTCAATTAGGGACTGTTGAGGAACTTGACCCCAACCGTTGTATTATCAGCCTCAGATTAGAACGCGACTTAGCTGAATATATGGCAACAGAGCGTTATAAGTTGCCAGATACAGGATTTTTGTGTTTTGAAGCAGTTGGTGATATTCAGCAGATTCAGCGCAAGAAAAAAGCTTTAGATGATTTGAATAATGGTTACACCCAAAATCCTTATTTAGGCAACTTTTTATTCGATGCTTCTCAGGCTAGACAAATCAAAACAACTGTTGAACTTCAACCACAAGATTTGTTGTTATCTTCTGCTAATCCTGGTCAGAAAGCAGCAGTAGAAAAGGTACTTGCCGCTAAGGATCTTGTTCTTATTCAAGGGCCGCCGGGTACTGGTAAAACTACCGTAATTGCCGAGATTTGCTATCAAATAGCCCTTCGTGGTGGACGCACTCTAATTGCTTCTCAAGCAAATTTAGCAGTAGATAACGCCCTAAGTCGATTAGTTCACAACCCAGTAATTCGGGCTGTACGCAAGGGTAGAGCCGAGAAAGTTGGCGAGGAAGGACAGCCATTTTTAGAAGACCAAGTGATTGGCAGATGGCTAGAAAATACTGCAACTGACTGTGAAAATAATCTGACTCAACGGCTCGAAAATATCCAAGTTTTCAGTCAATTGCTGGCATCATCAGAAAGATTTACAGCTTACTTACAAGTAGAGGAAGAATTTAATCAGCAACAAACTAAATTCAATAAAAATAAGTTAAAGCTAGAGGCTAACTTTAAAAACCAAGAAACATCTTACAACGAAACTCTAGAGAAACAGAGCGAAGTTGAATTACTAATTTCAGGGTTAGAAAATATACTAAATACTGCTCCAAATATTAGTTGGGAAGCTCCAGAAGTCACAGATTTTTTGCCACTTCTTAAGCCCTACACAGAAGGGAACAGTTTAGTAGAAGAATTTTTAGCAAATGTTCGTCAAACCATCAAATATACTAATGAACTTGGCTTTTTGCGTCCGGCGCTTGGCGCTTTTGGTTTAGCGTCTTGGTTGCGTGAAACTGTAGCAATAGAAATTTCTGAATTTAAAACTGCTTTGACTTATGCTCAAGAAGCAAGTAAAGCTATATCAGAAGTTGCGGTTTCAGTGCAGGTTGTCAAACAAAATTTCGCCTCGTTAAATCAGCTACAACCAGATTATCAGCAATATCTTACCAAACTGCAAAATTTACAGCAAACAATCCAGATATGGGAAAACCGTAAACGGGAAATTGATTACATTATCTCAGCAGTGAAAGAATGGAAATCTACAGCACCTTCCCATCTGTATCAAACATTAAAAGATTGTCAGCAATCAGGTTTACCACTAACAGAGAATTTAGTGGACTTGCCGCTAGGTTTGTTGATGTTTGCTAATACATTAAAATTACCAATAGTACCAAAAGTATATAAAATTAATTTACCAGAATGGGAGTTATTGACAAAGGCGATCGCTTATGAAATAGACGGAGGTTTTACTGACAGACGGGGTAAACAGCATAATTTTAGCTATTTTTTACAAGAAAATTTTAGTCAGATTCCAATGGTGCTATCAAAGAGCGATCGCACCCAATGGCAAGAAACCTATAAACAGTTTAACAACTATCAGCTACTCAACCCCAAACAGCGAAAGTTACTAGTTGAGAATACCCAGGTTTTCTTAATTAGAATGCAACGGACTTATGGTGCATCATGGGAATGGAATAATCTTGATTCTACTCTCACCCGCATTACACAAGAATTGCTAGATATAATCCTGGCAAATGCACGTCAATGCGTTTTAAAAATCAAAACTGAAACTGAACAACAGCTTCAGCATTTGCAACGACAATTAAATGAACTTCAGAAAAATGAAGTTAGCCAACAACAAATATCTATTACTCAAGCTGAGGCTGAAAAAGCACAGCAAGATGCTAATTTGCAGCTTGGACGAGTGATTAATATCTTGCAAGAACTTAATCAACAGCCAAATATACCTGCTCAATTACGCATTTTAATTGAAAAATATCTCACAACACAATCAAATATTTGGGAGCAGCCGCAAGAGTTCTCAAATCAAGTGAATTCTTGGAGAACTTGCATCAGTCAGCTTGAAAGCTTAATCTCATCACTAGAACCTTTTTCTGTGCTGGAGACGATTAAAAATTCTCTACACGAGCATCTCTCAAAACTAAAGCAAGAAACTGAAGTTTCCCTACAGCAGCTTCAACAATTACAAACTAATCTACGCGAAATAGAACAAAAATCACAACCACAGCCATCAGAAAATTTAATAGTAGAAAGAAACTGGTGGTTGACAGAATGGCAAACAATACCTGATAAATGTAAGCTCGAAAATTCTCATGGTGACTTATTTAATCTAGAATTTTTACGCAAAATCAATCTTCAGTTTGAATCTTGGCAACAGCAACTCCAAAAAGATGAAATCTATCTCAATAAGTATCAGAATTATGTACAAGATTGGATTGGGAAATTAAGACAGCCAACTGAACGCGATAGGGACGATTTAAGGCGTATCTATCTAGATAATGCTAACGTCGTCGGTATCACCTGTGTTCAAGCTGCAAGCAGAGGTTTTTCGGAAGAATTCAAATCTTTTGATGTCGTCATTATTGATGAAGTTAGTAAGTGTACTCCACCAGAGTTACTAATCCCAGCATTAAAAGGCAAAAAGTTAGTCATGGTAGGCGATCATCGACAATTACCACCCATGCTTGATACTAGCACTGTAGAAGAAGTTGCTCAAACAATGGGTAATACACGAGACGAACTACAATTCTTAGAAGAATCACTGTTTAAAAGTCAGTTTGAATCTGCTGATGAAAGCATCAAACAAATGCTAACGACACAATATCGAATGCATCCATTTATTATGGGTGCAATCAATCAGTTTTATGATGGCAAACTAGAATCTGGGATTTTGGAACCGGATACAAAACGCGCACATCATCTAGCAGGTGAAATTATCCAAGAATCTCAGCATCTTATCTGGGTAAAAACGCCTATCGAAAATCAGTTTTTAGAGCAAAGAAATGGAACTTCTTACTTTAATACTCAAGAAATTGATGCGATTGAACGTCTGTGTCAGCAGTTCGAGACTACTTGGGCTTCTAAAGTTGCTAATGGTAAACCTAAAAAAGAAATTGCCGTAATTACATTTTATGGCGCTCAATTAAGAAAAATCGACGAACGTCTGCAATCTGAACTTTTCCCTTCATTAGAAATTCGTACTGGTACAGTAGACAGATTTCAAGGAATGGAAAGACCTGTTGTAATTGTGAGTATGGTTCGTAACAATAGTAAAGGAGATGTGGGTTTTGCTAAAAAGCCAGAACGAGTAAATGTTGCTTTTTCTCGCGCTCAAGAACTCCTGATAATTGTGGGTTGTCATAATTTATTTACCCATCAATCAGGTAAAGTCGGAAATATGTATTCTGAAGTTTCAAATATAGTAAGTCTTCATGGAGGTTTGGTTGATGTTTCTCAACTAATCTGAGTCTAAAAATTGCTTTTCTTATGAATCAAAAGCTGAGGAAATAAAAAGTAATTTTTCATAATAGTAGAAAGAAGTTACAATTAACAAACTGAACTCCAAAGCTGATTATTTCTCATTTAGAAACAGAGTGGAGAATGGTATGATGCCAGCAGCGATCGCTACAACCACAAAAGAATCACCCCTTTTGTTTGAAGGAATGACTTGGAGAGAATTCAAAGCAGTTGAGCAGTTATTAGACCGTCCAGGATATCGCCTGTCTTTCCTGGATGGCGTTTTGGAGATCCGAAGAATGCCTGGAGAACCACACGAAACTATTAAGAAGAGAATTGCCGCATTACTAGAACTTTACCTGCTCATGGCAGGGTTTGACTTTACTCCAACTGGATCAATGACCTTAGAAAGTGAATCGCGTGCTGTCAAGCGAGAGGCGGATGAATCTTATAAACTTGCTCCTGGTCGAGTGCGTCCCGATTTGGCGATCGAGGTGGTATTTACCAGTGGCGGTATCAACAAACTGGAGGCATACAAGCGGCTGTTGATTCCAGAAGTGTGGTTCTGGGAAGATGGAGTGTTAGAAGTTTATCACCTGCAAAAAGAAGGAAACGCCCTTCACTATGAAAGGGTTTCCAGTAGTGAGGAGGTTAAAGGTATCGATCTGGATTTGTTGTTACGCTGCATTAATATGGTGAATCATGTTGATGCTATCAAGACTTTTCAGCAGGCGCTTCACAAATAGCTGACTTAGAATTTTAACGGGAACACGGTACAATCCAGAGGCACTTTTATTGTTACCAACGCGGGTTAAGGATGGAAGCAAATTTCCTGACGGCTGTTTTTCTGCCCCTGGCTCTATTTATTATCATGTTAGGCATGGGGTTAACCTTGACCCTAGAGGACTTCAAGCGAGTTGTAATCTATCCCAAAGCGGTGGTGATTGGCTTGGTGGCCCAGTTGATCATGTTGCCGATTGTGGGCTTTGGCATTGCGTCGGTGTTTCCCCTTGAACCACAATTAGCAGTAGGTGTGATGATTTTAGCAGCCTGTCCCGGTGGCGCTACTTCTAATATGATTACGTTTTTGGCCGGGGGTGATGTTGCTCTTTCTGTGACGCTAACAGCTATTAGTAGTTTCATTACGGTTTTTACGATTCCTCTGGTAGTAAATTTGTCAATGCAGAGATTTTTGGGGGAAGGAACAACGCTACAGTTACCTTTCTTAAACACTGTGTTGCAGATTGCGGTGATTACACTTCTACCTATAGCAATTGGGATGATAGCCAAGCGGTATGCACCCGGATTGGCAGACAAGGCAGATAAACCTGTGAAGTGGCTGTCTTTATTTTTCCTGGCGGTGGTAATTACTGGAGTGCTGCTGCGAGAACGGAATAATTTTGTTTCTTACGTAATAGATGTGGGCTTGGCAACTCTGGTTTTGAATGTGGTTGCAATGGCTTTAGGTTTTGCGATCGCAACCTTGACCCGATTAGGGGAAAAACGTGTTACGGCAATTACAATTGAAGTAGGAATTCAAAATGGGACACTGGCGATCGCGATCGCTTCTACACCTACGCTACTGAATAGTCCTACAATGGCCATTCCTGGGGCAATTTATGGTCTACTAATGTTTGTGACTGGTGCTGGATTTGCTTGGTGGGCTAGTCGTCGCCAAGGCTTACTGAAAGCATAAAGATAGTTTGCTTCATGGGTTATAAGTATTGGTACAAATTAAATTATCCAAGATGTTTCTCGTCTCTTCTGTTAAACCTATTAATGGCAATCTCAAGAGTTTGGTTGAAAAGATTGAGGCTATCTATTAGGCAAATTAGCCCGTGTAGGTAGAAATTATCCAGTAACCTGCATCATCTTTGGCAGTTATACTGATGAGATGAAGCCTTTTTTGGGCCTTACTTCTTCTCAAAATTAAAGCGATAAATAATATTTTATTTCCTGTTGCCCTTACCCATAATCCCTTTCCCCCTTTCCCCTTCAACCGAAAATTATTAAGATCCTAGACATTTCTGGAAAAGAGATTATGGCATGTGTAGTAAGAAAGCAAATATCACTTGATGCTCAAGTTAGCTCAAGGAGGTCTAATGATTGATCGCTTTGTGAATCTAATTTTTATCGATTCTTTCGCCCTAGCAATTAACCTGACGTTTGGTAAATTGCTTCGCACTAAAATCTGCAATTATTCATGGGATGGAATTGTAAGTGATGAGCTTTCAATACCAGAAAATAGCGCGAGTTCTTCTGAATCGCCACTATCATTGGAGAAGGTAGACACAACCAATCCTATTTAATAAAGCTTGCCTGTTATTGTTGTCGAATTGCTTTAGTTGACGTTTTAAATAATTTGTAAAGATTATTAAAACTTAATCTTTTCTACATCAAAAAAGCCTGAGAATTGCAATACTTTAAAGCTTCTCAAGAAGCTTGGAAGACTTCCACGAATTATCTGTGCATATTTACTTGCTTCTTTTTCTCTCTATATTTAGTTAAGAATTATTTCTATGGCAGAACCTAACAATACTTTCTCCACCGCGACAAACATTGATCCAGACTCAAATTTTTTCCTTGAGCAGAATGTAATCCTCAACGATTCAGTTAATTCAAGTGACCTTGACGATTATTACAAGTTCAATACCTACTATGGGCCATCGACCCTCTACGCCGCTCTGAATGGCTTATCAGCAGATGCCGATTTATACGTCTACGACCAAAACCAGAACCTAGTTGCCAGTAGTAGTAAGAGCGGTAATCTGAGTGAGACAATCAACGTGGCGCTACAGGCTAATCAGTACTACTACGTTAAAGTCCACTCCTATTCAGGAAGCTCTACAAACTATGGGTTGTACCTATACAATGACTATTCTGGCCCAACACTAGCGACAGCTAGGGATCTCGGCATTAGTTGGGGTCAAACCAGTAGTAAGCCGAATTATTATAGCAAGGTTAACTGGCAAGACTATCTTGACTATCGTGATAATGTCGATGTCATGAAGTTCACGATGGAAGCTCCTGGCACTATCAGTCTGCGAATGAAAGACTTCACCTATACTGGTGGGCTACAGGCGACGATGCAATTGCTTGACTCCAATGGCAACGTACTACAGACGGTTTCTGGTACGGTAGGCAACGGTCTTAATGTCGATCGCTACTCTGCCCCTGCTGGTATCTACTATGTTAAGTACACCCAGACTTTCGGCTCCGACCCTTACACTGTCCGCATCGTCACTGATTACGCAGGTGATGTTACTGGCACAGCACGAGACTTAGGCAATGTCAGTGGCACTAGTCGTCGCTTGTACGACATGGTAGGAGGCTCATTTGGACTGCCAACCTATGAAGATGGTAACGACCTCTACAAATTCACCCTAGATAAGACCTCACCGATCGATTTACGGTTAGACATCGATACCTCTGCCTTCCCAACTCCAACCTTCGATGCCAATTTACGCCTTGCCCGTGACACAAACAACGACGGGTTTATTTCAGCAGGGGAAGTCTTCCTTTCATCGTCAAACCCAGGAGACGATCAGCTTTCAACCACGTTAAATGCAGGCACTTATTACGTTCAGGTAGTACCAAACGGAGCTTATACCAACTATCAGCTCGATCTCGATTCAGACTTCGATGCTGTTCCTAGCGATCCACAGCCGTACAACAATCTATCAAAGGCGCGATCGCTCGGTGCTTTAATTGGGGAGACACCCTTTAATTTTGGTGATGGGTTTGGCATCAGTGCAGGTGATTTCTCTGATTACTTCAAGTTCACGATGACCACTGCCGGCAAACTCTCGGCTTCAGCATTTAATAACCCCTACTACTCTAGAACTACCCAGAATCCCACTCTGTCAATTGTCCGAGACTTGAACAATAACCAGCGACTCGATGCTGGTGAAACGATTACACCATTTAATGTTGGTTCGCTGACCGCCAATCTAGCAGCAGGAACGTATTTTCTGCGTGCAAGTGGTAACGGTGAACAGGCTGCCTACAACCTCCGATTGGTCTCAGACTACGCTGGCAATACCTTAAGCACAGCCCGCCCATTAGCAGCGATCGCTGGGACAACCCCACCCAACCAAACTTTCCAGGACTACATCGAACAATCCTTCGATGCCTCCAGCGATGTCAACGACTTCTATCGCTTTGATCTGCCAAGCACTTACGAAGTCACGCTGAACACAACAGGCGTTGCTGGTGAAGACCTATCGCTTTCACTAATCAAAGATGTCAACAATAACAATGCGATCGATGCAGGTGATATCTTGGCCACATCAAACGCCTTGAACTCGCCTACAGAAAGTCTCTCACGGGTACTTGGGGCTGGTCGGTATTTTGCGCGGGTTCAAGGAGTTAACGGTTCTACAAACTACACGCTGACCTCAAAATTTGTCAGCCCTAGTCAAGATCCTGATGACACGATCGCTGAAGTTAATAATTATTCAGGTAGTACCAAAACACTAGGTCAGTTCGTTGACTTTTCCTTGAATCCACAAACTGATGTCGATCTGATCAAATTTACGGTCTCTGCTGGACAGAGGGTCGGGTTCGATGTCGATTCTCGCAATGGATCAAACCTCAACACTTACCTGAGAGTCTTCAGCTCGAACGGCACACAACTGGCAGCCAACAACGATGGAGCCGCGCCGAGTGAAGCCTCTAGCCAGTTCTCCTACTTAGCTTATACATTTGCTCAGGCGGGCACATACTACGTAGGCGTGTCACTCAACCCGAACTCCAATTACAACGCGGTGACAGGTATTAGCGATGTAGCTGGTTCCGGGAATACGGGAGATTACCGTCTAACGCTGAACAATCTCGGACTAGTATTGACCGGAGATGCTGGAAATAATGCGATCGCTGGCGGTAGTGGCAACGATAACCTCAATGGGGCTGGCGGCAATGACACACTCACTGGTGGTGCTGGCAATGACATACTAATCGGTGGTACTGGTAATGACCTACTGGTTGGTGGTGCCGGAAATGATGCGTTAACCGGAGGTGATGGCACAGATGCTTATCGGTTTACAGCTCCTAGCGATCGCCTGGATACAATTAATGGCTTCAGTGGCCCTGGTGGCGACAAGATTCAAATATCTGCTGTAGGCTTTGGTGGGGGATTGGTCGCAGGCAACTTAAGCTCAGACCGTTTTCGTTTCGGTGCGGGCATTACGACAGCAAACACGACAAATCAACGGTTTATTTACAATGCGACGAATGGAGCCTTCTTCTTTGATGCCGATGGTAGCTTAGGCGGATCTGCACCATTACAGATTGCCACTTTGTCTGGCAATCCTGCCCTGAGTAACACCAATATTGTGCTTATTTAAATGCCAACGAGAACTTTGGTGAGATTCTAGGAGAAAACCCCAGTTGTTTAATTAGTAGACAAAACAGGTAAGCTAAAAAAAGCATTTAACGTTGTGTGCAACTTTAGTCTCAAACCTAACCCCTAAACCTTTCCCTGCCAAGGAAGGGAGCAAAAATCAAAGCCTCTTGACCTTTCGGAGAGAGGAATAGAAGCGGGGTTTTAAGAAGAAGTCGCACATAACGTTATTTACTAATGACAGTACAGACAGAAAAAGAATAAAAGCAGCTTGAGATTTAATTAAATGAACTAATTTATTTACCCATCAATCAGCTAAAGTCGGAAGTATGTATACTGAAGTTTCAAAGATTGTAAGTCTACATGGAGGTTTCATTGATGTTTCTCGCCTCTTCTGCTAAACCGATTGATGACAATCTCAAAAATTTTGTAGACGAAATAGAAGCACAAAGTCCTAGCTTGTCAGTTTTAGCAGCGCGTCAATTTCGCTATAGCTTGCGTCAAACTCCTATAGAAGTAAATATCAAGGAACCCCGCCAGTTTAATGTACTTGAAGAATTTATCATCCGCGCCGCTATTGAATTTCAACCTCCGCCAACAGAGGATGAATTAGCCTCTGTACTTGGACTTGATTCTGTATTTATCAAAACTACTACTGCAACTCTTCGTTCATTACAAACCCTATCAGCAACATCACCAATTACAGTTACTTCTGAAGGTCGATCATTTTATGAAAAAGGGTCTGTACCGCAGCCCCCATATCCTGTACAGCTTAATGCTATTACAGACCCTTTAAGCGATAATATAATCTTTCAATCTGAGTCATTAAATGAGACAGTGATAAATTTGCCATATTTGGCAGATTTTATAAGTATTGATAATACTATTACTGATATTTCTGTTTTACCACTTGAGGAAATACAAAAAAGTATTCAAGCTTCAGGTTTAGCACTTCATGTCCCAGAAGAAGGAAAAGTCCTCACTTCCTGCAAGGTACTAGCTTCGACTCAAAAAATTTGGAGAAAGATATCTCTTTTCGTTATCTTCGATGCCTTTGAAGATAAATTGAGCATTCAAATTAGAAATGGAAAGCAAATTTTAGAGTCAGCATCAAGTTGTTTGGAAATGCTACACACTGAAGGTAAAATATCCTTGCAAGCATTATGTAAATTGTCAGCAGAAACCATCAATTTTGAACGTGAAGCCATTCTCAAGCAGAAAAACACAGAAATAGAAGCTAGACTCGAAAAAATTCGCCAAAAGGCGCTAGAATCTGCTACAAAATTTGGTAAAAAAGTAGATAATTCTCCAGTTGTAGGTGAAGCTGTACAGTTACGCGATGGACAAATTAGCCAAGCTTTTTCAGAAGTTTTAAATTCGGCTAAAACTCAAGTTCTCATTTATTCCCCTTGGGTAAATCAAGCAGTTATAAATGAAAAATTTCTAACTCTGTTACAGAAATTAGCTAATCGCGGAGTTTGGATTTTAATTGGGCATGGAATTGCGCGGCGACAAGAAGATGAAGATAAACCAATTCCAACAGAAGTAGAGAAAAAACTTCGAGCGATAAAAACACCTGATGGTTTACCATCTGTACAGGTTTTTTGGTTGGGAGATTCCCATGTTAAAGAAGTAATAGTTGATAAACAAATCCATCTTTGCGGATCTCATAACTGGCTATCTTATCGCGGCGATTATTTACCACGAGGCGAGTCAGTTTATAAAGTTACAATTCTCCATCAAGTGCAGGAAGCTTATAAATTTCTCGCAAATCGCTTCCAAAATCACGCTCAAAATTTATGGGGAAATGCTCTAGAAAACCGCGATTCTAAACTGGCTGTAGAGTCTTTGTATGTGTGGAGTGCGCTAGGTATGGAAGAGATTGCACTCCAAAAGATAGAGCAAAATAACTGGCTGGAACTTCTGCCTGTGTGGTTGAATGTAGCACTTCAAGGATTAAAGTCGAAGAATATACAATCTGATTCGGCAATTTTTAAAACTGCACTCTCGTTGCTGAGTCAAGTTTCTCTTGAAGAGGCTTTTATTGAGTTATTGCAACAGGGATGGCGTAAAGTTATCGGCGCGATCGCAATTAACAATCCCGAAACTGCTTTAAATTTACTTACTGATGAAGTATGGGCGCAGTTTATACGTCTCAAGATTGTTCAAGAGAGTGATTCACCCAATGATTTTATTTTGTACCGTACTTAACCCACACTAGGATATTTTTCATCCTTCAATAGTAATAATTTATCGAAAGACAGCCCAGAAATATGCCGTCTTGACTTCGCGGCGATTGGCAATTAAATGATTCTTAACCTTTGATTGACTAAAAGATAGATCCAGGAATTCGTCTTATTCGATACAATTTATAGGTAGAGAGAGCCGAGGAGAACAAGGTGGTCTTATTAAAAGGCTTTGAGATTGAGATTTACACTGGCACGCCTCAAGGTGAAATCGTCGGTCTCTCCGACAAAATTGTTGCGGCTTTGGATGGATTTATGCGCGAACCAGATAGCCGCAACGTCGAATACATAACCCAACCATCCCCTAATTACGATAATTTATTGTGTGCCTTACTACGTCCCCGACGGGAGTTGCGAAACTACCTCAATCATTTGGGCGATTACACCCTGATACCTGGGAGTACTTTATCTTTGGGTAGGAGCGATCGCTTTCTCCGTTCCGATCCAGCAAACCCCTATCATGACTACATTGAGAACACCTACGGGACGAAAGTAGTCACCGCCAGCGTACACATAAATATAGGCATCAGCGACCCAGAAGTATTAATGCGTGCCTGTCGAGTCATCCGTATGGAAGCACCTCTATTCCTCGCCCTCAGCGCCTCATCTCCCTTCCTGGATGGCAAAGCTACTGGCTATCACTCCACCCGTTGGGGCGTCTTCCCACAAACGCCCAGCCATGTACCCTTATTTGCCAGCCACGCCGATCATATCCAGTGGGTGGAAGATCAACTCGTTGCCGGAACTATGCAAAACGTGCGGCATTTGTGGGCATCAGTGCGACCAAATGGCGATCGCCGTCCTTATGACCTAAATCGCCTAGAATTGCGAATTTGTGATTTAGTCACAGATCCCATTGCTTTGCTAGCCATCACTGCCTTATTAGAAGCGCGTTTGTTGCAAATAATCGAAAATCCCAGCATCGATCCATTAACCCAAAGTACCTTCTCTGGCGAAGAACTCGTCACCTTGACTGCTGACAACGAAGCTGCTGCATCTGCTGGTAGTCTCGATGCTAATTTGAGGCATTGGCAAGATGGCAGAAGCATTGTAGCAAGAGATTGGATTTCCGAAATGTACCAAGATGTTTGGGCGATCGCTAAACAACAAGGCTTTAGTTGTTTCCTTTCTCCTTTGCACAAAATTCTCCGCGAAGGTAATGAAGCTCAACAGTGGTTGCAATTACACGCAGTCGGTTTTGACAGCCAACGCGTCATTACTCAGGCTATTATTGCCACCCAAGAGCGTGAAATCGAACTCGAAGACAAATTGTGTTCATCCCTATTAGCTTAAGTAAAGGGGAATTGGGCACTTTTTTTACTGAGGTTTGTCGTTGGCGCAGCCTCCTTGTAGAGAAGTATTAGGCATTGATAAAAGACTTTTTTTATCTTCTTGCCCCCTTGTCTTCCTCATCTCCTCTTCAGACAAACGGTAGATTTTTGGGAGACACCAGCCCTAAAAGACACAAATACTTACTTTTTCTACACAAAACTTAACATTTACTGATTTTAGCCAAATATCCTCTCAGGCATTGCTCTGGGAGGGTTTGCGCTTCGTTTTAAAAATCTAATCGATGGATGATGCTTGATTATTATTAACAAAACCTATGAATCGCCTCTGCCTTTTGGTAGATTTAACATTGACAAGAAATTTTTTTATACAATACGTAAATTATACGGTCAATGCCCCAGGTAGTTTTAGTTAACCCACAAATCCCTCCGAATACAGGTAATATCGCCCGTACTTGTGCAGCTACAGGTACAGAGTTGCATTTGGTGGGGCCTTTGGGATTTGAAATTAGCGATCGCTACCTCAAAAGAGCAGGCTTGGATTACTGGCCCTATGTCAAACTCCACTATCACGAATCTCTAGAAGCCTTTAAAACCGTACATCAGCAGCGTGGAGGCAGATGGTTGGGTTATACGGTTGGTGGAAATTGTAATTATGTAAGCTTTCAGTTTCAAGCTGATGATTGGCTGCTATTTGGTAGTGAAACCACGGGTTTGCCACCAGCAATTCTGTCAGATTGCGATGCTACCCTGTATATTCCTATGAGCCAACCGGGGGTTCGCAGCTTGAATCTGTCAGTAAGTGTGGCAATTGGCTTATTTGAAACCCGTCGTCAGTTAGGCTATTTACAATAGTTGCTTACCTTCATAATTCACGGTATATTCACTTAGGTATTGTCCAGGAACCTATTAAAAGATTTATTTGTGGCGACAAATTTTTTTTGAGGATAGCAATAATATGTAAAACAATATACCGAAAATTGACTTTATCCGTAAAATGTAGTGGAAGATACTTACAAGTATAGTAAGGTTATTATAAGAAATTTGTATATAAAACTTGGGATATTGCCAGATTTGAATGATAGATTTTGATGAATTTGAAACATTCTAAAATGAGGAACAAAAGCCCTAAAACCCAGTCATATCGTATATTTGAGCTATTTCGGCTCGATGAGCGCCAGAAAGCAGCCTAAAAGTAGCGGATAGTTAATACGGTTGTTTTTTAGGGAATAATCAACGTAAAGTCTCGTGTTGAGAAGACGGATTGAGTAGAAATATCTTGAAGATATCTACAGCAGGGGGCATCACTTTTCCAGAAGTCGCCGCCATTTAATTCTCAGCAGCGACTATGGGCTTGGCAAATAGTTTGTCCAGTCCCCGCGATTGACGCAAGACAAGCGCGGATAATGGTAAAGAGGAAAATCGTCCTAAGTGGTGTTAGGAGTGGTTCGGACAAGAAAACACAGCAAATTTTAAGTTTTGCTAACACGTGTGAACTTGTCTAAATCAGAGAAGCAGGTTAATCTTGCGTAAGCATCTCTGGTGAATGTGATCTTGATCTATCGTTCGTTGTGATCTAAATCATTGACTAGTATCCAACTGAAAAATCGAGGTCAGTTAAGCGCTAGTGATCATAGGAGGTCGTCTTTGAAACGAGCATTGAAAAAGAGAGTAAAAGCTGTGTTGAACAATAACCCCAGCAGCGATGATGCCCCGGTAGAACTGCTAAATGTGATGAATCCAAAAGTTAACCGCCGGGTGCGGACAAAAGCCGCCATGATTGGCTTGGCAATCTCAATGGGAGCAACCAGCCTTTTGGTGACTCGACAAAGCGATCAAGCCCAAGCAGCAGTGCCAGTAGGCAGCCAAAAGGCAACCTCAACTATTCCTGTTGTTCCTGACACTGAGGTGAAATTCGCCTCCACAAAGCTGGAGTCCCAAGCAGTCTCATCAGCGAGCGTGCCGGAAAATCCTGTGATCGTGGAACCAACGGCAGTCTCACAAGTGCCTGGGCTTGAAGCTAAATGGCAAGTTGCAGCAAATGGGATGTCTTTGCAAGTTCCGGCATCAGAAACGTTTTCCCAAGCAACAGCGAGTTATAAAAATTCCACTTACCTGAAGCCCCAATTGGCACAGGGATTGAACAATACCTTAGCCGAGACTAGTTTCCCAACAGTCAATAATCTGTCTAACTCTAGTGCTGATGGTCTTGGTAGTACAAATACATCACTATCTGCCCAGTCACAAACAGTGGCAACATCTGGTGCAGCCAACAGTGAAATAAATGCACAACTTAAGGCGCAACAAGAGTTCGCACTAAATCGTTTACAAGAAAAATCGAACCGTTTAAGAAATAGTCTGGCTCAGTTGCGGTCTGGGGAGAGCAAAAATTTATCACAAGCTGATATAGAGTTGGCACAGCCGACAACTGTAGTTGAGAAGACTGTATTAGCCCAATCGGTTACTTCTGGCGATGCAAGCAAAGCAAACCTGATATCGAGGTTAAAACAGAAGACACAGGCGAGTGCATCTGTACCAGCAACGCCAATAGTTATTGCCTCCTCGACACATACAGCCTACGAAGTGAAACCTGGAGATACACTAGCAGCGATCGCCAGCAAATACAACACTTCAGTCTCTGAACTAGTCAAGGCAAATAACCTCAATAACCCCAATGAACTGCAAATTAGTCAAAAACTAGTTATTCCTGCCGTTCAAGTTGAGGCAACTGTAGCGAGTAAGCCCACTTTTGTAGAGTCTAGGAAAACTCCTCGTGTTGCCACCTCCCCTGTGAATATTGGAAGTGCTAACTCATATCTACCTAGTTCACAATCACCAACTATTGCCGACAACAGTAGCGTTGCCGTCCCTACACCGGTAAATGTTCAGATTCAGGCAAATAGTGCGACCGAATTAGAAACAGCCCCCCCCACTGTTAGGTCTTATGGCGTCGGTGGTGACATTCCAGTGCCCCAAGCTTTTGCCGAAATGCAACAGCCTAAAACACCAGCAAATAGGGTAGCAAGAGGAAACAATAACAATAATGACCGCTTGCGGGGCTTACAAGCGGAAATTCAGAGGTTACAGCAGAAATATCGCGCTCAACAGTCTGGTAACTTAGTTGTGCCAGCAGCGACCGAAACTAATAATGCTGCGATGCTCACTCCTATTTCTACCCCCAATAATTTCACTGCACCTAACCCCGTGTATCGCCCGAATAGTGTAGCTATACCAATTCCAGTTCCTACACCGATTCGGACTAACTATAGCGCTCAACCAATTAAGCCCCAATTCCGTACTACTGTACGCCCTAGCGAAGCAGTAAACCCAGAGTTCTTGCCTAATCTAGGTTCTGCTAGTCAGTGGACTCCCTCTCGCATTCCATCTCCCATAAAGGTTGCAACGCCTTCTGGAAGAGTAAATGCCTCTGATTCCTTAGGAAAGATGCGGGGAACGACAGTTTCTCCACAGATACTACCTCCTTTGGCAGCAGTGGATCAATATCTACCCAGACCCATTGACGAGCTTACACCTCCTCCATCTTCCTCAACCTTAGCTTACACCTGGCCAGCAAAAGGCACGCTCACTTCTGGCTATGGCTGGCGCTGGGGAAGAATGCATAAAGGAATTGACGTTGCTAACTCCACTGGCACGCCAGTTGTAGCCTCAGCTGAGGGTACGATAGAAAAAGCTGGCTGGAACAATGGGGGCTACGGCAACCTTGTTGAAATCCGCCATCCTGATGGCAGCACGACTCGCTATGCTCACAACAGTAAGGTTTTGGTGCAAGCAGGTCAGCAAGTGAATCAAGGAGAAACAATTGCTTTAATGGGTAGCACTGGTCACAGTACTGGGCCACACACCCACTTTGAAATCCACCCATCAGGCAAGGGTGCTGTTAACCCAATAGCTATGTTACCGGCTCGCCTGTAATTCTTAGCTGTCTTTAGCGAAATTATTGCCTTGTTAGTTGAGGGAGTTTACCTCCCTCTTTTGCTTTGTACGACCTTAACAAGGATGGAAAATCTAACAAAATTGCAAAAGGGCTAGTCTTAAGCAAGTTTGTATGCTATATTAGTTAATGACTTGAATATATATGGCTCAGTAGCTCAGTTGGTTAGAGCACGGGACTCATAAGCCTGGGGTCGTTGGTTCAACTCCGACCTGAGCCACTTTAAAATTTACAAGTAGTGAGTTGTGAACTATAGCTATTTCTTATAGTCAGCACTCATAACCTAGCATTATTTAATGTGGCGGATTACTTCGGCAACTGACCAAGCTTGAGCGATCGCACCTCTGGGTGTGTGAGGTGAATCGCCATCAAAAATCTCAGAAATAGAACCAAGACAAGCGTCAGATAGGAAATGATCTAGCAGAGGTTGCCAATCAAAAGGCAGCGATTGTTGCGGGTAAAAACGTTGCCAAGCCCGAATATATGGCCCAATTAGCCAAGCCCAAACAGTGCCTTGATGATAAGCGCGATCGCGTTGCTCTTGGTTGCCCTCGTATTTCCCTTTGTATTCTGGATCTCCTGGATCGAGACTGCGAAGACCATAGGGGGTAAGTAAGCTGGTAGTTGCCAAATCTAATATCTGACACCCTTGCTGAACAGAAAACCCACAATGGTGCAGTGACAGCGCCAAAACGGCATTGGGACGAACTTGAAAATTCCGGCGATCGTCCGGCTCAATAGTATCGTATAGATAACCTAACTGAGGATTCCAGAACTTTTGCAGCGACGTTTTCACGTGTTGTGCTTGTTGAGCATAACGCTGTGCTTGCTTAGTGAGACGCACTGGCTCACCATAACCAAGCTGGCTCAATCGCTTTGCCCACTTACTAAGCCAACATAAAGCAGAATACCACAGTGCATTGATTTCCACTGCCTTACCACGACGGGGTGTGACGGGGTGTGAGCCAATTACCACATCCATCCAGGTGAGAGCTACACCACGAGCATCCCAACTAACTAGCCCATCAGTAGCATCAACTTGAATATTGAAATGTGTACCACCGACAAATGCTTTGTAGATTTGCTGTATTAGGGGAAATTGCTCTGCCAAAAAATCCCAGTCTTGGGTCACTTCTAAATAAAGTCCCAAAGTTTCAATCCACCACAACGCCGCATCAATACTGTTATAAATTGGTTCCCCATTGACATCAGGAAATGCATTAGGAATCAAACCGTGGCGACAATAGTGCCCAAAAGTTCGCAATACTCCTTTTGCCAGGTCAAAGCGCTGTGGAACTAGTGTCAATCCCGGTAAGGCGATTAATGTACTGCGCCCCCATTCATTAAACCAATGATAACCAGCAATGACTGTGGGGCCGGCAATTGAAGCTCGATAGACAATAAACTGATCGCTTGCTTTGAGTAGTTGTTGCCAAATTGGGGAGTGGGCATTGGGCATTGGGGATTGATCATTATTCCCCTGCTCCTTTTCCCCTCTGCCTCCCTGTCTCCATCCAAAAATCTGTGAGAGCCTTTCTTGCTCTGCCTCTACGGCTTCTGCAAAGGTTTTGGCGGTAAGAACACCTGCTACTGAGTCGGGAAAACCGACTCCTGCTTCTAGAGTGACTGTATCTCCTGGCTGGAGTGTGACTATCAAATAACCTGGACTATGGAGGTCTTCCTTGTTGCCTAATCCCCGTTTCGTCTCCTCAGACAATCTATAATCCCAATACCAAACTGCATCTGGTTGATAATTTCCTCGTGTCCAGCGCAAGTGCCAAGGTATACCGAAATGCCCAGAATTGATTGCTTGCAAACAGACTTGCTGTTGCCCTAGCAATTGTGAGAACTTTAATTGTGGACTAGCAGTCTGTTGGTGGTGAAAGTCACGTTCTGCTATTAACAGTCGCAACCGTAAAATCGCTGTCTGACTTCCCTCGTAGTGATACTGGATTAAAATCCTATGGGAAAATTGGGCATGGGGAATTGGGCATGGGGCATTGCTTATCCCCCGTTGTCCCCAGTCCCTAGTCCGCACCAAACCATAAGGCATCACCAACTCTCTGGTTAACTGCCAGTTATCTTGACCCCAGATCCATTTTGGAACTGGGTTAATCTCAAAAGAGCGTAGCAGTTTGTAGCCTGTCCTCTCAATCTGACCATTACCCCAAATATTTGTCCCCAGTGCCACAACGCTCCCTAATACTTCCAAGCTAGCTTCTAGGTGCGAAAACAACAGAGTTCGCCCAGAGGGTGGGTTTGTCGCGGCAAATAACCAACCGTGATAAGTGCGTGTACGGGCACCAGAAACTGTACCACTAGCAAAACTTCCCAAGCCATTGGTAAGTAACCATTCTCTTGTATCTAAATCAGGCATTTGCTACTCAAAATCGTTATGAGTATGATATAGTCGTAACAGATCGTAATTAAACTGTGAGAGCGTGGATGGGTGAGTTTTACTTGACCCAAATTCCAACGCTACTAAACCGATAAAGGAGAATTAGGTTAATGTCCCTTACTTACGGAACCGAAGGAAGCCTCCGCGTTGGTCAGCAAGCTCCCGATTTCACAGCAACGGCTGTGGTAGATCAGGAATTTAAGACAGTCAAACTTTCCGATTATCGCGGTAAGTATGTCGTCCTGTTTTTCTACCCACTAGACTTTACCTTTGTTTGTCCTACTGAAATTACAGCATTTAGCGATCGCTACGAAGAATTCAAGAAGATCAATACTGAAGTCCTTGGGGCTTCTGTTGACAGTGAATTCTCCCACCTCGCTTGGATTCAAACTGATCGGAAGTCTGGTGGCGTCGGCGACCTAAATTATCCTCTAGTCTCCGACATCAAGAAAGAGATTAGCGCCGCTTACAACGTACTTGACCCAGCAGCAGGCATTGCCTTGCGTGGTCTGTTCATCATCGATAAAGATGGTATCATACAGCACGCCACCATTAACAATCTAGCTTTTGGTCGTAGTGTTGATGAAACCCTGCGGACACTACAAGCAATTCAGTATGTTCAGTCTCACCCCGATGAAGTTTGCCCAGCTGGTTGGCAACCTGGTGACAAGACAATGAACCCTGACCCAGTGAAGTCTAAAGTCTACTTCTCTGCTGTCTAAATTTCGCTAGCCAGTAAACTCTAATCCAGCCTGTTGGAGTTGACAGCATAATCAATGAAAACCACAGATAAACAGAGATAAACATTAAACAATGTCAACCTCCGTATATATCTGTGGTTTCTTTTATAAAATGGTATTTAAATAGTCAGGGTTAAAAATATACCAGTTTTAACAATGATTTTGACAGATGAAGCGGCAAAAAGCGATTACCAGTAACTCTTTGACAATCCAAAATCCAAAATCCAAAATGGTATTATGCTTACTTCAACTGATTTTAGTGGCTTATTAAATGAGCGATTCTTTCGCAACTTTTTACCAGTTCCAGCTAGTAATAAACTCAGGTTGGGAGTGGGAACACCAGACTTTCAATTGCCAGATATTACCAACGGAACATTAGTAAAGTTGTCTGATTATAAAGGCAAACAACCAGTTTTACTCGCCTTGACTCGCATCTTTACTGAAAAACAATATTGTCCCTTTTGTTTTCCTCACATTAAAGCTTTAAATGAAAACTACGAACAATTTAAAAATCGTGGTATAGAAGTTTTAATGATTACTAGTACCGATGAACGGCAGAGTCAAATAGTTGTGAAGGATTTAGGTTTAAAAATGCCGTTGTTAAGCGATCCTAGCTGTAGAGTGTTTCGTACCTATCAAGTAGGACAAGCATTGGGAGCGCCTTTGCCAGCCCAGTTTGTATTAGATAAAGAGGGAAAACTCCGTTACTGGCATTTATTTTCTTTTTTGGATCACAATGCTAGCGTTGAGACATTGTTAGAGCAATTTAATTGAATCTAAGGCAAGAGACGCGATGAATCGCCGTCTCTACAATAAATAATCAATAATTTTCATCAAACAACCTTAACCGAACCGTATTGGAGTATAAGGTGTAAGATTGGCAATGTTTGCCCTACTTATAAAGCTGTGAGGTTTTCTGATGCTGACACTTTATCACGCGCCAATTTCTCCCAACTCGCGCCGCGTCTGGATTACTCTGCTGGAAAAAGGACTTGAGTTTAAATTGGTAGAGATAAAACTGAATGGAGAGCAGTTTAAACCAGAATTTTTGGCAATTAATCCCTTCCATCACATTCCAGCTTTAGTAGATGATGGCTTTAATGTAGTGGAATCCTTAGCAATTTTGGATTATTTAGAGGCAAAATATCCTACACCTGTAATGTTGCCTAAAGATGCCAAGGATTTAGCGATCGCACGCATGGTACAGGTAGTAACTGTGAATGAGCTTTTGCCAGCAACCAGCACGTTTTTACCTCAAATATTAGGCTTTCCTGGAGCAGATCCAGAAAAAATTGAGCAAGCGAAGCAGAAAATTTCAACAGTGCTGAAGTTTTTTGAAAATTTATTAGACGATCGCCCTTACTTTGGTAGTCAAAACCTCACTCTCGCCGAGGTTGTGGCTGGGACTGTAGTACCTTTGATACCAATGGTAGGCATCCCTTTGAGTGACTATCCAAAATTAAATGCTTGGTGCGATCGCTTAATTGTCCGTCCATCATGGCAAACTACCGAGACTACACCAGAGGCAATGGAAGCTTTTAAGTCTGTCATGGCGGCGAGAATCGCGCAGCAAAATCCAGGGTGAATTCATCAGCAATAGAGACGCGAAGCTGCACTTCGTAGCGCTTTGCTTCGCGTCTCTAAAATCCAAAATATTCACAGCCGGACTTGGCTCAAATGACTGCGGGGATTATAAGTGCGTATAGCCCGGATTTTTTCATAATATTCCCGCTCTTGTTGAGTGAGGTCTTTTGGTGGAACGATCGCTACCTTCACCAACTGATCGCCGCGTCCGCCCTTGGCGAGGGGCCAGCCTTTGCCACGTAAACGCAGGGATTGACCAGAACGCACTCCTGCCGGGAGCTTAACATTAACTGAACCATCAGGAGTGGGTACATCAATAGACGCTCCCAAAGTAGCTTCATCTGGTGTGATTCCCACTTCACACACCAAATTATCGCCTTCCATTTGGAAGAACGAGTGCGGCTGAAGTTCGACTTTTAAGTATAAATCTCCCCGTTGTTGAGTCATGGGGTTAAGTTGACCTTTACCTCGCACGCGCAGACGAGTACCAGTTTTAGCCCCAGATGGGATACGGACATCTATTGTTTCGTTACCCAAACTGAAGCGCTTTTGCACACCATTAAATGCTTCTGCAAAAGTTAGAGCGATCGCAGCTTCACTATCCTGGGTAGTACCCGCACCTGCATCTTGAAATCCAAAATCGTTAAAGCCACTAAAACCACTTGGCGCACCTGTAGAAGTGCGGGGAGAGTAACTTTGTGAGTAACTTTGTCGCCCACCACGAGGGGTAGCGCCACCAAAGCGTCCTAGTAACTCATTAATGAACTCATCAAAATTTCCGTATTGACTGAAGTCAAAGTTACCCATATCGGCACCAACGCCGCCGGAAGGGAAACCTTCACCAGCCTGTTTCCAATATTGACCGAATTGGTCGTACTTTTTGCGTTTATCTGGGTCTGACACAACTTCGTAGGCTTCGCTAACTTCTTTGAAGCGCGCCTCTGCCTGTTTGTTGTTTGGGTTGACATCAGGGTGATATTTGCGGGCTAGTTTACGAAAGGCTTGTTTAATTTCCTCTGGACTGGCAGTCTTACTAACTCCCAGAATTGCGTAATAGTCTTTGAAGTCGGTCGCAGCCATCTACCAGCCTCCTATAGAAATTCCCGTTATGTTTTTTTTTAAGATGACAGATATTTAATTTGCTCGGTATAGTGCCAAACAAAAAGAATCTGATTTTAAATTAACAAAAAATATATAAAATCAAGTGTGGTTCTCGCTCACCACGCGATCGCAATTTCCGTACTCCGATTTTTCTGATAAGCGGATCAGGCTGTCTAGTCCTTCTTCCAGGCTTGGGGGAGCATCCCGGAGTTGACGGTGCATTCGCAAAATAATTTCTTCTGGAACCTGGCGCGATCGCCTTTTATTGCGTGCCAAACACAGCCAAACTGGGGTATCCACCCAAATTCCCCGAATGTGGGTAAAGCCCAAGTTACGGGCTAAAGCAATGACTTCACGACGATGGCGGCGCTGGGCATTAGTGGCATCGAAAATAGCTGTATTAGCTGTGGCAATTGCTTGCTGAAATTGCTGCTCAATTTCGCGCCAAATCAGCAGCCACGGCCCCTGAACGGCTTCGTAACCGAACAATTGCCCCCGGATAGCATCTGTAGAAATCAGCGACATCTGGGGGCATTCTGCCAGCAATTGTTTTGTCAAAGTTGACTTACCGCTACCTGGAAGACCAATCAGTAAGATGAGTTTAGTCATTTGTCCTTTGTCATTTGTCCTTTGTTACTTGTAACTATTAACCAATGACTAATGACTAATGACTAATGACTAAATGATTGTTCCATCGGGAATTACAGCATTTTTCAACACGACAACGATACCACTGCGGATGTAAAAACCTTGATTTTCGCGTTCAGCTTCTTGCACGTTGTCTTTATTAATAATTTTGACATCGTGACCGATGCGGGCATTTTTATCGATGATCGCCCCGCGAATGATTGTGTCTGTACCGATACCTACAGGAATGTCATTTTCTACTAAGCTACATTGGCGTTCTACAGAAGCTTGGTAAAAATCTGCACCCATGAGCAAAGATTCCTCGATGACGCAGCCAGATTCAATCCGCGATCGCACTCCTAAAACTGAATGTTGAATGCGGCAATTTTTTAAAATGCAACCTTCGCCGATAATTGATTCTGTGATATGGCAATCTAAAAGTTTAGTTGGAGGCAAGTAACGAGCGCGGGTATAAATTGGTGCCTTTTCATCGTAGAAACTAAAAGGTGGCTGGGGCTGCTGAGTCAGGGCTAAATTGGCATGATAAAATGCCTCAATTGTTCCAATATCTTCCCAGTAGTCATCAAAAAGGTAAGCTTGAACGTTGTAATCTTTAGAGGCATCAGGAATAATTTCTTTGCCAAAATCAGTCCTTTCTATACCTTCTCTCAACAACTTGAACAAAACCTCTTTTTTAAAGACATAAATCCCCATTGAGGCGATGTAAGGCTGTTGCTGGGCTTGTTCTTTTGATAATCCCAGTACGCTTGTATCAACGCGCATTTGGATTAACGCTTCGCCTTTGGGTTTTTCGCTAAAGTCAATTACCCTACCAGAATCGTCAATTTTCATCAAGCCAAAATCTGAGGCGCGGCGCTCATCGATGGGAATGACTGAGAGAGTAATATCAGCCCCCGTTTCCCTATGGCGCTGAATAAACTCGCGATAATCCATGCGGTAGAGGTGATCGCCTGAGAGAATTAGATATTCTTCTACATCCCATTCTTCCATTAACCACAGATACTGACGCACAGCATCGGCTGTACCTTGGAACCAGTTGGGGTTTTCTGGTGTTTGTTGTGCGGCTAACACTTCTACAAAGCCCTCATTGAAGCCAGTAAAGTTATAGGTACGGGCGATGTGACGATTCAAGGAAGCTGAGTTGAATTGTGTCAGGACGTAGATTTTAAATATTTCGGAATTTATGCAGTTACTGACAGGGATATCGATTAAGCGGTACTTCCCCGCTACTGGTACTGCTGGTTTCGCGCGGAGTTTGGTTAGTGGGTAAAGCCGAGTACCCGCGCCACCACCAAGAATGATTGATAAAACTTTTTTCACAAAATTTCTCCCGACTGCCTTTCAACTCTCATCTTCAGTTTAGGACTGTCTGCCACCACAGGTAAGGGGGGATCAAAGAATCTCAGGGATGAATTTTACAAAATACTGCTGGTGATAGATAGTGTGGCTGCTCAGGAAAAAGTTAGAACATTTGTATTAATTGAAGTGAAAAGTTGGGAAGCGATCGCTGCGCCAACACCTTCGGTGAACGCTACACGCAGCAAACAAAGAATTATTTTTGGAGCCTTATATCAAACACTGAAGCTACCTAAACTTTTTCTTGCATTTAGCAAATGCAATTGCTGCGATCGCTTCAAATACTTCACCCAAGGTTCCTCTGACAACTGGGAAATGGCATTTGGTGACAGTGTTGCTGTGAAAATATCTTTGCCACTGGTAACACCACTGACGCCTAAATTTTCTAAAACAGCAGTTGCAGCAGAGTCTAAGACTGGTTCGGTATGGATGAAAACCCCCAAACTAGTTTCTTCTGAATCTTGAATATCATTCAGTGCTGTAGCAAGAGCGGCATCTAGTTTCTGATAATTCATCAGCAACTCCTTGATAAGTTAGGGTAGACAATTTCTGCCTACCCTAACCTATCAAATTTATCGGTTTTTATTACCTACCCTTGTACAGAAATAATATCCATCTTTCTCAGTCTTATTACAGATTTAAAGCGTTAATCACTCCATAACCCCATTTGTCATCAAATGTGCCTGCGGGTTTTCCAGGAATGGCGCTATTTTTACGTAGCAAGTCTTTCACAGCAGTCGGATCAAGTTTAGGATCTCGCTGCAACAAGAGTGCCACTAATCCACTAACAAAGGGTGTCGCCATACTTGTACCAGCTTGAACCACAAACTTGGAATTGATCATCGATGAACGGTTAAAATTTGCATCGGCGGAAAGAGTGGAAATAATCATTGCTCCGGGCGCTGCTACATCCGGTTTATGCCCATTATTCCGTAGAGGCCCTTCACTACTGAATTCCGAAATAGTATGCAATTCTAACCCCATTTCTTGCACTTTGTTATCAATATCTGTGTACTTGGTTTTAGTAGTATAGGCTGCAACTGTAATTGCACTGCTGGCGGCTCCTGGCGAACCAATTTTTACCGCATCCTTGACACTTTTACCTGTAAAAAACACTGACGAACTGTCATCTAGTGTCCACACATCTAAACGTGTGTCAGTTGAGGAAACATTACGGACTCGCAGTTGCCAAACACCTCCCATGACTTGCGAGGGGCCAATACCACGTATTTGTACAAAGAAATTATGGTCGCTGTTGGCTTGATCTGGCCCTGGTGTCGCTAATTGCACCCGTGCATCTGGTAAATCGTAATCTTGTGCGGCATTGGCATCATTAATTATTTTTTGAAAGGGGGTGACAAAACCGTTCGGACTCCGCACAGATATTTCCAATTCGCTGTCTTTGGAATACCAACCGTTTAACCAAACGATGCCTACTTGATTCAAAGGAACATTAAAGCGCATACCACGATTGCGTCCACTGGGTATTGTCGCTTGTCCATGAATGTTATCGTTTCCTTCGTTACCCGCAGCACAGCAAACAATTCTTCCGGGGCCAGTTTCGGCGTCAATAACTTTGGATAGGGAATCGCTACCATCATGGGCATCAGCGTGTCCACCCAAGCTGAGATTCACAACTGCTGGGCGTCCCAACTCTTTAGCAACTCGGAAAATGTAACGCACAGCATCAGCAATGTGGGCATCCTGTAAATCTGACCTGACGATAACTAATTCCGCTTCTGGTGCTATGCCGCCATAGCTAGCATCGGCACCAGCAGCAATTCCCGCAACGTGAGTACCATGACCACCAGTATCCTGAGAAATTGTCAGTTGTGCTCCAGTCAATTCAGCCCCATAGGCGCCCTCTGTGACTCCTGGGCCTGGCAGTGTTTGATCCCAAATGTGTAAAATTCGTCCAGCAAAGGCGGGATGTTTGGGATCAATGCCACTATCTATAATGCCGATGATTACGCCTTTCCCAGTCAGTCCGGTTTTGTTCTGAAACTCCGGCAGTTTGACTGCACTCATTGCGGTGTCCATCTTCAAATTAAGTTTGCGTGATGGCTTAATCCGCTTAATAACATCTTCTTCAGACAAGACATCTAAACTATCTAATGGCAAGAAAGCCGTCCGTACACTGCCAGAGTTTTGATTGACTTCAATATTATATTGTGATAAATAACTCAAGTCTGCATCAGGATCGCAGTAGATAAAAACCACGCTTTTAGTAGGCTTGACCGGGCTTTTGTGGGCAATGATGCCAAGCGATCGCTTGTGTGTAACTAAAGCTTGATCTCCGCCATTTTGATAATCTTGAAATGCCAAAAGTAGTCCGGGAGAAAGTTTTTCGTGCTTCATTTTTACCTCAAATTAAATTTATTGCAGCAAAGCAAAGTAGTTATTCTAGTAAGACTCATCGCTCTAATATCGTAGTTTTTTAGCCTTGATTATTTGATGCGACTATAGTTATCTATTTTTTTCATAGATAACATCAAATAAGCTTAGGAGGCGGGAAGTTATTCCTAAGACAATTGCTAATTCATAACTCATATTCCTGAATTATGTCTCCCTCATAATAATTTTTTCTGGTTCATGAGACAACTTTGAGCAGCCGCATCTCAAAATTACCCAATACTGGGGTAACAGGTAATTTTTATGAAGCTATTAAATTAATCCAGTGTCTGCCTAAATCATTACGGAAAAAGTGAAGAAAATAAAATTAAGAATAATTAAGGAATAAATGAAAATATAAATTTATCAGGACTTACGCAAACAATAGCTGAAACCCTGATTTTTAGGTAGGGGCAATACCCTGCGGGAAGCCGCTCCGCGTCTACATGAATTGCCCCTACAGGGTGTAGTTTTGCGTAAGTCCTATTTATTTAAGAATTCAGAAATCAGAATGCAATCAGTGGCAGGTCTGTCTTGTTGCTCTGTTAAAAACTAAAACAACTTGTAGTCAAAATAGTTAAGACTGATAACATTTGCGTATAAAATAGCAGGAAAAAAGTTAAATCGCTGATGACTACTGACAGATGACAGATTCTCTATCATAAGTAAGAGCCATAAAGAAGCTAATATTTGCAACGATCGCTTCTGAACGTACAAAGAGTTATTCATGCAAATTCAAACACCAGACTGGGTGAAGCACGCTGTTTTCTACCAAATTTTCCCAGACCGCTTTGCCAGAAGCAAACAACCACGCAAACGGCTGTTGCAGGAAGCCCGTTGGGAAGATTGGGACGCTATGCCAACACTCCAGGGGTATAAAGGCGGCGATTTGTGGGGCATCATGGAGGGTTTAGACTACATCCAGGCTCTGGGGATTAACGCAATTTACTTCACACCCATCTTTCAATCCGCCAGCAATCACCGCTATCATACCCACGATTATTACCAAGTTGACCCGATGTTAGGGGGCAACGAAGCTTTTAAGGAATTACTTGATGCAGCCCATCAAAAAAATATCAAAGTTGTTTTAGATGGAGTGTTTAATCATTCCAGCCGGGGATTTTTCTTTTTCCACGACGTTTTAGAGAATGGCCCCCATTCCCCTTGGGTAAATTGGTTCAAAATTGAAGGTTGGCCTCTGGCACCTTACACTGGTGATTTACCTGCTAACTACGTGGGTTGGGCTGGGAATCGCGCTTTACCAGAATTTAACCACGATAATCCAGAAGTGCGGGAATACATTATGGAGATTGCCGAATATTGGATTAAATTCGGCATCGATGGTTGGCGATTGGATGTACCATTTGAAATAAAAACTCCTGGTTTTTGGCAGGAATTTCGCGATCGCGTTAAGGCAATCAATCCCGAAGCTTACATTGTCGGCGAAGTGTGGGGAGATTCTCGCCAGTGGCTAGATGGAACGCAATTTGACGGCGTGATGAATTATCTATTTGCCGGGCCGACAATTGCTTTTGCGGCAGGCGATCGCGTAGTCTTAGAACAAGTCCAAAGCCGCGACTATCAACCCTACCCACCCTTATTTGCTGCTGAGTACGCCACCAAAATTCAAGAAGTACTGCAACTTTACCCTTGGGAAATTCAGCTAACTCAACTCAATTTGCTAGCAAGTCACGACACAGCCCGATTGATGACCATTGCAGGCGGCGATATAGCCAGTGTGGAATTGTCAACTCTATTGCTACTCACCTTTCCCGGTGCGCCCAGCATTTACTATGGTGATGAAGTTGGTTTACCTGGTGCAATAGATCCCGACTCACGTCGTGGCTTTCCTTTAGAGAGTAACTGGAATCAAGAAATTTTTAATACTCATCGTCAATTAATTACCCTACGCCAAACTCACCCAGCCTTGCGTACAGGTGATTACCAAATCATCTTTGCTCAAGGACAACTTTATATCTTTGCCCGAACTTTAGGCACAGAGGAATTGATAATTGCCATCAACGCTGGCACAAGTTCGGCAATAGCGAATGCAGATGTCATAAGTTTGCATACTCAACCCAACAAGCTGTTATATGGCACTGCTGAAGTTGAATGGAATAGTCAAGGAGAAACTCAGCAGTTGTCATTGACTATTCCCGCACGCAGTGGTTGCATTTTGGGGACTGGGGATTAGGGAGTAAGGGAGGCAGGGGAGTTGCAGTTTTTCCCCTCTGCACCTCTCTCTGCCTCTTGTGCCCAGTCTTCAATACATTACCTTCCTGCAACCATTGCAGGCATCAACACCGCATCAATAATATGGATCACGCCATTATCTGCAAGAATATCTGTTTTGAGCACATTGGCGTTATTCACCTTAAATTTACCGTCGGCAGATTCAATAGCTACAATTGACCCCTCAAGTGTCTCTGCCTCATTAATCTGTACCAAGTCATCAGACCTGACATCCCCACTAGCGATATGATACGCCACAATTTTCCTGAGCTTAGGAATATCTTGTAATAACAAATCTAAAGTTCCCTCTGGCAGATTAGCAAAAGCTTCGTCAGTCGGTGCAAAGAGGGTGAAAGAACCAGGACTCTTGAGAGTTTCTATGAAATTTACAGCTTTAGCAGCATTTATTAGGGTATTGAAATTACCCGATGCGATCGCAGTTTCCACAAGATCAGCCATGAGGGTGCGTTATCTAATACTACAAGTTACTTATAAAGTGACTAAAATACTTTTAGCCTCTACCAATAGAGATGTTGCTGGCGATTAAACAGACAGCAGCAGACTGATTTAGTACTGTTACACTGGGGAATGACCCCAAGAACCACTGAATTATGCTAAAGCGTTCTAAGTTCGAGACAACTCAGTCTCAGATTATGCACCGGGCTGAGGATCTGATTAGTGCAGCCTCAAATCGTTACCGCATTACGGTTCAGGTGGCAAATCGTGCTAAACGTCGGCGTTATGAAGACTTTGAAAGTAACGAAGATGCAATGATGAAGCCAGTGCTAAGGGCAATTATCGAAATGTCCGATGAATTGACTCAGCCAGAAATTATCGGCGAACTATAAAAAAAGGTTTTAGAAAAGGTAGGATGAGCAAAAATTTATCGTTCATTCAACCCCTACTTAAGCCCTGGCAGCCACTCACTGCCTTAATGGTAGTGGGTGTACTTGTTTTGGGTTCAGGGGCGGGTAAATCAATACCCACAAATTTGTTTAGTATCCAACCTGCTTATGGTCAAAGAATCACTCCCAGCGATGTTTGGCAGTTAGTGTATCAGCAGTTGCCAGATTTCCCACGGGAAAATAAATATATCAGCAAAGAAAATGGGAAAGTTGCTGAAAACAACACCCTAGTAAATCGTCTGATTAGATATCATATTTATACCAAAGGACGGGCCCCAATTTATCGCTTGGATTGGAAGCTAACTTTAGCTGACTATCTGGGTGCGAATGAAATTATGTATGATACTACCTATCCAGGCAATGATTCACTACGGGAAAATCCGATAGAAGGCGATCGCAAAGCCATCAGCCGTCTTACCCGCAGCGAACGAAATGACTTAGTGCAAGTCTTAGTGAATATATTTAATCCTACTTCTCAAAATACCGTATCTCCTAACCCCAATACTGCACCCAGTCCGAATACATCAACTACCCCACAGCCACCGCAACGGGGAGGCGCTGAACTACTTAAATGACCAAACTCAGTAGGGGCGCAAGGACTTGCGCCCCTACAAATATACAAATAATTTGGGATAATTTATTTTTTGCAAGTCCCTTACACCTCTACGTACCTCTGCGTTTAAAAAACTAAACTATGGAACGCATTGTAAAAAGCGGATTTGGTTGGCGTCTTGGCTGGAACCCCGATGCATCTGATTTTAAAGGTTTAGTCGGTACAGATAATTGGGCTATTGAGTTAACAGAAGCCGAGTTGAGTGATTTTTGCCGTTTACTAGCACAGCTAGCAGACACTATGAAGCAAATCGCAACTGAATTGATGGAAGAGGAAAAAATTGCTTGTGAAGCCGAAAGCGATTTATTATGGATGGAGGTGGAAGGCTATCCTCATGTTTACAGTCTGCGTTTCATATTGAATACAGGACGATGTGTAGAGGGTAAATGGGATGCTTCTGCTGTTCCAGATTTACTGCAAGCTACTGGGATGCTTAAGGTTTTTTAAATCTGCCTCTTGCTTCTCGTTGATTTTTGTTGTATGATAGTAATTCTGACCGGGGCGTAGCGCAGCTTGGTAGCGCGCCACTTTGGGGTAGTGGAGGTCGTGGGTTCGAATCCCGCCGCTCCGATTGATGATAAGCCATACCTGCTAATCTTTTCAAAATGATTAGCAGGTTTTTTCATGGCACTGACTATTAGAGTGCCTGTGCAAATCTCTTGTATCAGGCTGATTAGTTGTCATTGCAGACGTTCCACTTTGTTGCATACCCTGCGGGAACGCCAAGGGCGAACGCAATGACATATCGAAAGTGATTAGACAGTATAGCGGTTCCCATTCAGATGAGGTACAACATTATATCGCAAGGTGTAGGGGCACGGCACTGCACATTGGTGTCAACTTAAGTGAAACCCTTGTCAAGACGTGATATTGAGTTCATTCACTGACCATCACTCAATGTGTTACCCCACCCTAACCCTCCCCTTGTAAAGGGGCTACGGTGTACACACAAGTCTTAAAATTCAGCCTAATGCGGGGTTTCATCGTTTAGCTCTGATCTGTTGAATTGTGCTGGAACACTGTCATTGCGTTCGCGAATGCGTCTCGTAGAGAGGAGGAACGACGAACGCAAGTGCGTGTCGCAGACAAGCAATCGCTTTAACTACGGGATTATGCGATTACTTCGCTCCGCTCGTAATGACAATTTTATTGGGTCTAGAAAGCTTGAAACCCTTGCAGATACAAATTGTGTGTACACCGTAGTTGTAAAGGGGAGGGAACTAGATTCTTTTTCCCACCTTTCCAAGGGGGGATTAAGGGGGGTAAAACGTCTGTGGAATAAGCATTTGAGCTTAAGTTGACATACAAACTCGTCACCGTTTGTTGCCATACCGAATACTGGGCGATCGCTCTGGGGAGTAGTTAACATATAAGCTAATAACTGTGGCAATGCTGCTGGAACTGGAATACTTGTTCGCTTGGATTCAACAACCAAAATCCAAAGCTTTTCTTGCACAACTAGCGTATCGATAAAACCGCGAATTGTTTCATCAGGATCATCAAGTTCTAAAGCTACACCATAAGGTGAGCGAATTCGGAAAGGTGGATCAAGAAAACCTGCAAGTTCCAACAACGGCGAAACTACTAAAAGGTTAATCGTACCTTCCAAGAGCAAACCATCGACGCGATGATAGTCATAGCGCTGCTTGATTCGAGTAATACCCGCTTGTTCTTGTTGGTTGAGTTCAGGTAAATCATCAACCCATTCATGGAAGAAGGTATCGTCATCTGCTTGACGCAAATTAAAGCGAGTTTGTAAATCACTCAAGCTTTTAATAGTGTCAGTAATTCTGACGCTGGAAACCATTTGCTGCTATCTCATCGTTGCTCCTAGTTTAGCAGTGGTCAAAGGATTTGGGATTTACTGGCTTTGCTCATTAATCCCAAATCGAGTGACTAATCTTCTGGTTTCAAGATATCATCATCAATCGACGGCTTCTCATTAATATCTGTATTTTCTGCCGTCCAATTATCATTTGCTCCAGGAGATTGAGAAACTATCACAAACTCAGTCTCTCTTGTATGATTATTTCCCCATTTATCTAAAACATCTTTGATCAATATTTCTTGCAACCAAATCTTAGCAACAACAGTTAGAGGTAGCGCCAAAAATAATCCTAAAAAGCCAAAGAAAGTAACGAAAAATAGTTGAGCAATTAAGGTTACGGCTGGCAACAACGAAACTTGCTGTGCCATCACAATGGGTGTGATAAAATTACTCTCAACCTGTTGAATAACAAAATACAGAATCAAGACAGCGACAACTTTCCAGGGATCATCCAACAGTGCGATCGCCATTGCTGGGATTACACTAATTGTTGGCCCCAAGTTGGGAATTAAGTTTAAAAATCCTGCCAAAATTGCTAAAGCTAGTGCTGCCTTTATACCCAAAATTGATAAGCCAACCAGACTCATTAGCGCCACTACAAACATGGCAATAAAAGCGCCTGTAATCCATCCCTCCAAAGAGACTTCGCACTTATTTAAAATTCCTTCCACCCGCCGCCGATAAAATGAGGGGAAAAGCCGGATAAAGACTTTGCGGTAAGCCACGGGATCGGCTAATATCATTCCTGTTAAAACCAACACTAACAAAATCTTGAGGACGACTTCCAAAGATCCAGATACAAAGGCGAAGGAGTTTCCTAATACCCGATTGACGAAGGGCTGTGCTTGTTGGATGAGGCTATTGATATCTGGGATATAAGGAACTAACTCGTTAGGAATACGAGTTCTCAGGGCATCAAGCCAACTATTAAAGCGCCCAAACCCTTTAGGAACCTGATAGGTTAGTTCTTGAAACTGCTGTGCAAAAGGTGGCACAATTAGCCAGAAAAAACCCACGACGCCTGCCAAAAAGATGGCTACTGCGAGGAGGACAGCGAATCCACGCCTCATCCCAAAGCGTTGGAAGCGTTTCGCTAGCCGATTTAAGGTGGTGGCTAACACAACTGCGGCAAACATTAGCAAAAGCACTTCCCGAATTTGCCACAGGATGTATAAAGAAAGAACTATGGCGATTAAGCCGATCCATTGACCGAGGTTCACAGGCTAACTCCCAACGGTTGGCGAGATGCAATTTTCTTGTAATTTAGCTAGGTTAGCTGATTTTTGGAACTTGTGCGTAGATGCTTTCAAGTTAATTTTGTTTCTGGGCTTGGAATCGCCATAATAGCGCGATCGCTATAATCACAATCGGCAACAATACTATAATTAGCGCGTTGGTTGCTGTCGCCGGAATTGATAGACTTGGCCCTACATACCTAATTAGTAGCGATAACAAAGCCGAGAGTAAAAGCAGTTTCAGAACAAATCCTAGTTGATATTCCATAAACTTACGGAGTCATTAGTCATTATTTATTAATCATTAGTCTTGGTAATTAGTACTAATGACTTCAAAAATTAACCAGTCAAAAATTTTCTCTACAGTTATTCTCTCATTACTCAGTCCCCTTAACAATCCATCACAGCTAATACAGCTTTTGGCAATAGCTTATCTTTAAACCAAACAATTTTGGCAGGGACATCATTTAATTTTACTCCCGCCTTTTCTAAATTCAGTCGCTCGGAAATTGCTAAAATCAAATCATCACGTCCAGCCCGCCGCACTTGAGAAAACTTTTTTTGTAAATATTCTGGGCGCCAATAACCAACAATTTCTAATAAGAAAGTGCGTCCATCAGAATGCACCAAGCGAAAATCGGGAATCATCACACTACCGGGGATTGGTATCAAATCAACTTCTCGCTCTAACGCCCAACCACTTTTTAACGCATCCCACTTATCAGCAAAGGATGCTTCTAGCATACTATCGTAGGGCTTTCCTGGTGGATAATGGGATACCAAACCACATTCAGAATTGAGAGTGAAACGTCCAGTTTTCCAAGTATTTGTATAGGCGTCGCGGGTTTGGAGAATCGAAGAAAGACTCCATTTTGTAACGTGAAGTAAAGCGGGAATAAGTTTAGCGATCGCTAACCCATAGCGCGTACTAGGATTAAACAAACTCGTCGGCCCATCTATCGTAATTGTAAACCCGTGGTCAGCATCACCCTCAATATAAGCCATCAATTGAAACAACTTTAAATAGCGAAATAATAGCTTATATTCACCCGGAACATTCCGATGAGCATTTAACACCAGTTTACTGGCCTTATAAAACACACCCTGCACCTGAGATAAGTTATATCGATTTAACACATCTGGCGCTGTTGGTGCATCAAAAACAGTCAAAATTTTATTTTCAGATAAATCAGCATATAGTCCATTCCGAACCTGTTCTAGTAGAACTTCCCGCTCAAGTTCTTGAGTTAACTCATCAGCAATTTTACTCAGAGTAATTTGTGTTGATTCCCGACTAGAAACAGACTTTGCAGCCAACGAAAACACCCGTTCTCTTAACATCTGTGGTTCCAAAGGGCTAACCACCTCAAAAGTGCAAAAACTGCTTTTGAGAATATAAGCTAACCCTCGCTTTACCCGATAATCTGTAGAATCTCCTTCAAAATCAGTCAGTTGTCGCTCAAGTACACCCTGAGTTTTCCCCACTGCTGATTGAAAATAATTAATTAACTCAATCGCCAACTCCGAAGTTTTCTGATCAATCTTCAGTCTCTTCGGAATTATCTCCTCCCCATTTTGGCGATGCATCAGTAAATCTGTCGGTAACATCTGCTGAATTTTGGATTTTAGATTTTGGATTTTGGACTGAATAATTAATCTCTAACTGTTCCGCAGCCTTCAAACTCCGTTCCTTCCCACTCCCATACACAACCTGTAACTTCCCTTCTTTCTCCTCCTCCTCTCTGCGTCCTCCGCGTCTTGGCGGTTCGTTATTCCTCTCCCCTCTCCGCCTAGCCGAAGTCCCCTCCTCACTCGTATCCTCCGCCACCACCTCATACAAAATTGCCTGCTTATTCTCAATATTCCCCTTCCGTAAAATCCTCCCCAATCGCTGAGTATACTCCCTAGCCGAACCCGTCCCCGATAAAATAATTGCAACAGTTGCCGCCGGTACATCAACCCCTTCATTCAACACATGAGAAGCAACCAAAGTATTATATTGACCCTCTCGAAACTTTGTTAATATCTCATGCCGTTCTTTCACAGGGGTTTGATGAGTAATTGCCGGAATTAGCAACTCTTGAGAAATCCGATAAACTGTCGCATTATCAGCAGTAAAAATCAAAATTCTTGCTGGATAATGTTCTGCCAATAAATCAATTAGAATTCGCAACTTCCCATCAGTCCCCAAAGCGATATCTTTCGCTTCCCGGTGCGCTAACATCGCCCTCCGTCCAGATTGCGATCGCGCACTCATTTGGACAAACATTTGCCAACCTTGCAGACTCCCCAAAGAAATCTTTGATTGCTTCAAAAAATCATTGCGGGTTTGAATTAACTGGTTATATCTTTCCCGCTCAAGTTGCGATAACTTTACCTTAATTTGGACAATTTCATGTTCTGCTAATGCCTTCCCAGCCAAATCTTCAGCGCGTTTGCGATATACTTCTTGACCAATGAGGATATTTAAGTCAGCGTGTTTACCATCAGTGCGTTCCGGTGTAGCGGAGAGTCCTAAGCGATAAGGTGCGATCGCATATTCGGCAATTACCCGATTAAAATCTGTCGGTAAATGATGACATTCATCAAAAACAATCAACGCATATTGATTTCCTAACGTTTCGGCGTGAATTGCGGCACTATCATAAGTTGCAACTAAAATTGCCGTTCTATCCCGCGAACCACCTCCCAGCAATCCCACCTCAGCATCAGGGAAAGCCGCAACCAAATGTGCATACCACTGATGCATTAAATCTAAAGTTGGCACTACAATCAGCGTCGTGCGTGGCGTTGATTGCATCGCCATTTGTGCCAAATAAGTCTTTCCCGCCGCCGTGGGAAGCACAACCACCCCTTGTCTACCCGCCAGCTTCCAAGCCGCTAGCGCCTCAGTTTGGTGAGGATAAGGTTCCATTTCCAGACTGGGAACCAAATCTACTGGATAAAATTGCTTGGCCTCATCGATAAAATTAACATCTTCCGCTTGTAGTGCTTCCACTAGCGATCGGTATCTAATTGCTGGAATGCGGAATTTTTCAACTCTATCATCCCACGTAGCATAGTCCATCCAACCTTTGCCGCGTGGTGGTGGATGCAAAATTAATGTGCCACGATCAAAATTTAATGTAGGGGTACGAGCCATGATTATTGGGCATTGGGCATTGGGCATTGGGATTAGGGGAGAGGTGATAGGTGACAGGTGATAGGGAATAATCTGTACCCTGTAACCTGTAACCTATTCCCTTCTTTACTCCCTAGTCCATTGATTACTAATAACGCAAAAAGTGCATGATTCATCCAAGTAACTCAGATAAAACCCAACTAGATACGCTCATTAGTCACGGAATGTCCCATCGGCAAACCAACAATAACCTTGCCGAATCCTACAAAGAACAGCGACAGAATTTTCTGCTGAAACGGCTGCAATTACAGGCTCAGATTATGCTGATTGCTGGCTTCACTCTAACCGCTTTTTTTCTGTGGGCAAATTCACATCTAGAAGGCAAGATATATGCTTTTAAAATTGGTCTTGTAGTAGAACTCTTCACGCTCATTTGTTGGGGTTTATGTAAAACTCCTATCGGTCGTCGCTATCCTGACTTAATTTTTTTAAGTTTATGCTGGTCTGTAACTTGTGCCGTTCAAATTGATGTAGCTTTGCTGTTTAATAATTTAGAGCCTAGAAGCAATATTTGGACTCTAATGTTTCTGACTCAGGCTACAATCATTCCAGTGCAATGGTGGATGCATTTAATATCTCAAATTGGAACAGTAATTTGCTATTTAACCTTATATATCTTATATAATCCCATATTAAAAAATCCGTCAGCTTTTTATGCTGAACAAGGATTATATTTCTTTTGGACTTGCATAATTTGTGTTTTTTCTGTTTATTTATACGAACGCTTGCGAAAAAAAGAATTTTATGCCCGTAAGGAAATGGAACTAGCGCAGCAAAAATCAGAACGGCTACTATTAAATATTCTGCCACAAGTGATTGCAGAACAATTAAAACAGCAGCCTACAACTATTGCCGATAGTTTTCTGGAAGTTACGGTGCTATTTGCTGATATTGTTGGCTTTACAGAGCTTTCAACTCGCACGTCTCCTGCGGAATTAGTCGAGTTATTAAATACAATATTCTGTTTGTTTGACCAATTAGCAGAACGTCATGGGGTAGAGAAAATCAAGACCATTGGTGATGCATATATGGCTGTTGCTGGGTTGCCAAATCAATCTAATAACCATGCTCCAGCAATAGCTAACATGGCTTTGGATATGCAAAAGGCTGTAGATACTTTTAACGAAGAAAATAACGAATCCTTTTGCATTCGTGTTGGTATTAGTACGGGGCCAGTGGTAGCAGGAGTGATTGGGCTGAAAAAATTTGCCTACGATCTTTGGGGAGATACAGTTAATACAGCTAGTAGGATGGAATCACATGGTATAGCAGGTAGTATCCAGGTTTGTGAAGCAAGTTATCAGCTTTTAAAGGATAAATATTTATTGGAAAGACGAGGTTTAATTAAGGTTAAAGGTAAAGGTGAAATGATGACTTATATACTCAAAGGAATTAAATAAACAGGAGTCAGGAGTCAGAATTCAGAATATTTTGCTTATAAAGGGATGGAATTTTAGCAAGGAAGAATATAGGACTTAGCCCTTTCAAGGTGGGTAAAAATTTTGGTCAAGAAACTCCTCTTTAATCTCTTTACTCTGTGTTCTCTGCGCCTCTGTGGTTCAAAAAATTACTTTTAAACCGCAGAGTCACAGAGAAGCCAGTGCGTTGGGCGGGTTCCCCGACTTGAAGCAACTGGCGCAGCGCAGAGAGAAAAAAAGAGATTTTACCACTCATCTTGAAAGGGGTAGTCCTAGAATATTTAAATATTGTTTATTTGCGTCCCTGCGTATTGGTTTCAGACAATGTTCAGACGCTCTCTAAGACAAGCTATCACCCAGTCGAACTCAAATTCATACTGAATTCTGACTACTGAGTCCTGAATTCTTCTTAATAAATCTATACTTTTTGACAGAGACTCAAAAATAAAACATATATAATTAGAGCGGCAATAATCAGCTTATTGAACCTTTGCTAAAACTAAACTTTAGTACTTTAGATAGATCCGTAGCAAGTAACTGCTTAGGTGCATATTTTTCTGATGCATAATGGGTATTGAGCGATGTCTACAACAGGCTACGCCTACGCATTTTCTAGCTGATTTTGGGAATAATCCTTTAGCTAGCTGCATAAAAGGAGAAGCTACATTGAAAGGAACACGTTCCCTTCTAGCACCCTATGCTGTGGCAATATTAGCTGTTGGTAGCGGATTGCTACTAACACTATTGCTACAGCCACTACTTCAACGAACTATTTTCCTGCTGTTTTTTACTGCTGTGGCGGTTAGCGCCAGGTATGGCGGTTTAGAAGCAGGGCTACTAGCGACTGCTTTGTCTACTTTAGGCGTCAGCTATTTTTTCTTAGAGCCAGTGTTTTCGTTCTTGGTTGCAAGTCGAGATAGTGTAGTGCGGTTAGGTTTGTTTGTGCTGGTGACGACATTCATCAGCTTGCTGAACTCAGAGTTACGCACTGCTAAACAACATCTTCAAATGAGTTTGCAGAAGCTACAGGTGAGTGAGGCAAGGTTTACAAGGTTGGTAGAGTCTAACATTATTGGGGTAATTGTAGCCAATATGGACGGGGCGATGCCTGCGGCGGGCTACGCCTACGCAGAGGCTAATGATGCTTTTTTACGAATAGTCGGTTATTCGCAGGAGGATTTGCTAGCTGGGCGAGTCCGATGCCGCGAGATGATACCACCAGAATATATTGAAGCGAACAACAGTGCGATGCCTACGGCGGGCTACGCCTACGCAGAACTGACAACTAAAGGGGTATGTCAGCCCTTTGAGAACGAATACATCGGCAAAGATCACAGCCGCGTTCCTATCCTGTTAGGTTCTGCTGTGTTAGAAAATAATCCAAATGATATTATTTCTTTTGTCCTTGATTTAAGCAAACGTAAACAAGTGGAGCTTGCCCTTGGCAAAAGCGAAGAACGCTACCGCGCTTTTTTAGATCAGAGTTCAGAAGGTATTTGGTGCATCGAACTGGAAGTACCAATTTCGCTAGATTGTCCAGAAGATGAACAAATTCAACATTTTTACCAATATGTTTACTTAGCAGAATGCAACAATGTGATGGCGCAGATGTATGGCTGTTCTCGTGCCGAAGAAATTATCGGTGCCAGACTAGGAGACTTTCTTGTTGCCTCCGATCCACATAATATTGCATACCTGCGTAATTTTATTCGTTCTAACTACCGACTCATCGATGCCGAATCCCACGAAATAGATAAGCAAGGTAATTCTAAATATTTTTTGAATAATTTGGTGGGAGTTGTCGAAAATGGGTTGTTAGTTGGAGCATGGGGAACTCAACGCGACATCACAGAACGCAAACAAGCCGAAGCCGCACTTCGTCAGCGAGAAGATGAACTGCGCCTAATTACAAATGCTGTGCCCGTCCAAATTTCTTATGTTGATATCCAGCAGCGTTATCGCTTTAATAACAAGGGATATGAAGACTGGTTTGGGGTTCCTGCTGCCGAAATTTCTGGTAAACATATTAGAGAAATTCTGGGAGAGTCGGTTTATCAGTCGATTCTTCCTTATGTAGAAATAGTTCTCTCAGGAGAGCAAGTAACTTATGAAACCGAATTACTTCATAAAGATGGCACAAACCATTACGTGAATGTCACTTACATTCCCCAGTTTAGTCAGCAGGGGAAAGTTGCCGGATTTGTTGCTTTAATTACAGATATTACCCATCGCAAGCAAGCAGAGCAAGAACGCGAACAACTGCTTGAGAGCGAACGAGCAGCACGCGCCGATGCAGAAACCGCAAACCGCATGAAGGATGAGTTTCTCGCCACACTTTCCCACGAACTTCGTACACCCCTAAACGCCATACTGGGCTGGACGCAGCTACTTAGAAGTCGCAAGTTTGATGAGGCTACTACCGCACGGGCACTAGAGACTGTTGAGCGTAACACTAGATCCCTGACGCAACTGATTGAAGATGTCTTGGATGTGTCGCGGATTATTCGGGGCACACTTCATCTAAGTATGGAACGGGTAGAACTTGTACCACTTATAGAGGCGGCAATCGATACTGTATATCCAGCAGCCCACGCCAAAGAGATTAGTATCAAGTGTCAATTCGACCCGGAAGTAAAGGTAGTTGTGGGTGATGCCAACCGCTTGCAACAAGTTGTGTGGAATTTACTCTCTAATGCTGTCAAGTTTACACCCAAGGGCGGTAAAGTTGATGTGCAATTGCAGCGCATTGAATCTTGTGTGGAAATTAAGGTGAGTGATACAGGAACGGGAATTGCTACCGAATTCCTACCCCATGTATTTGAACGCTTTCGTCAAGCTGACAGTTCCAGCACGCGATCGCACGGTGGACTAGGATTAGGGTTAGCGATCGTCCGTCACTTGGTAGAATTACACGGTGGCACAGTCTCTGCCAAAAGTGCAGGAGTTGGACAGGGGGCGACTTTCATTGTCAGTCTGCCAATTAAAGCGATTTAGGAACTTGCGAGGATCGAGGCAGAGGGCAAGAGGAAAGAGCGATCGCTTTATAGAGAATTGGCATGAGGGATTTAGCATTGCGATCGCTGTCAGATTAACGTGACATTATTGCAATTCTCTATGCAAAAATTTTTAAGTTTCTATTAATTTTTGCTGAAGTTACCTCAAACACCCAAGATTTAGCCGTAATATTTACTAATTGTCTTCAATAAAATTTACCAAATTAATCGGGTGCTGTCTCCATACCTTTACTTTTCAGAGGTGATGGAGGCGATTTTGCTTTGTCAAAAAAAGTGATGAATTAAAAAATATCTATGGAAAGCTTTCTGCCGGGCAGTAACGCTGTCTCTGGATTGAGTGCGCCCAAACTAGAAATTACCTGTTCACCGCACTTAATACCCTGGCTGCAAACACAGTTTCTTAGCCTTGCTTTTAGTACTTATCAAACCAATCGGCTGTTTTTTATTGGTTGCAATAAGCAAGGTAGGATAGCTGCTCATGAGCGATTGTTTGACAAACCAATGGGGATGTATGCATCAAACAACAGTATATATGTTAGCACACGTTATCAAATTTTGCGTTTTGATAATTTACTCGCGCCAGGGGAAATACATCAGCACAGCGATCGCCTTTACATCCCTCGCACGGCATACACCACTGGCGACTTGAATGTCCACGATGTGGTGCTAGATAATTCAGAAAAACTGATATTTGTCAATACAGATTTTAGTTGCCTCGCCACAATCAGTAACGACTACAGCTTTGTTCCTCTGTGGCAACCGCCCTTTATCTCCAAGTTGGCGGCTGAAGACCGTTGTCATCTCAATGGGTTAGCGATGCGCGACGGTCAACCAGCTTATGTCACTGCTTGTAGCACCACCGACACCGCCGCCGGATGGCGTAACCACCGAGTTGGTGGAGGTGTGGTCATTGACGTGCAAACCAACGACATCATCGCCACTGGGTTATCCATGCCCCACTCGCCGCGTTGGTATCAAGGTAAGCTGTGGCTCTTGAATGCCGGAACGGGGGACTTTGGATACCTGGACGGTGAGCAATTTGTGCCGATCGCCTTTTGTCCTGGCTTTGTGCGCGGGCTGGCATTCTGGAACAACGTCGCCGTGGTGGGGTTGTCAAAGCTGCGATCGCGCAGTTTTAGCGGACTTGCCTTAGAAGAGCGGCTGGCAGCTCAGGGTCAGGAGGCACAGTGCGGTCTCATGCTGATTGACCTGAACACGGGTGAAACCTTGCACTGGTTACATATAGACGGTGTGGTGGAGGAACTGTTTGATGTGGTCGTGCTGCCAGGTGTGGTTCAGCCCCGCGCCATCGGCTTGCAGAACGAAGACATCGAGCGTTTAGTCACCTTTCCAGGCTCTAACGGCATTGTTATCACCAAGCCAACCGCCAAACGTCCCAGTCAGGGTGGGGCTGCACCGCGAGCAGGTCTGCCGCGATCGCCTTCAGTTGCCGCTCAGAGCCAGGAACTCGATCTAGCAAACATCAAATATCAGTGGGTCTACAACCTCAACGCCGACAACCTCGCTCCCTACGAGGCGTTCGCGTTTCCTAGCTTGCAAAGGCGCTGGCAAACTCAGCCGCAGCTGGGCGAACTGCTGGGAATTTCAGCGGCAGTGGCGGGTGAAATGGTCGGTTTGGCGATCGCCGAACTGTTACCCGACCAGACGGCAGAACTGCTGTCGCTGTATGTCTTGCCGAGTTCTCGTCGGCAGGGCATCGGTACGCGATTAGTCAAGCATCTGGAGCGGAGCCTCGCCGAGCGGGATTATCTGTTACGGCAACTCACCGCAGAGCGATAGGTTAGCCGCGGCAGCAACAGGCGACTGATGTCGGGTTACAGGGGGGTAGAAACAGGGTGCAGTTTCATCAGGGGCGATCATCGCGCGGCGCAAACCTCCCTCGGTTACACAGCTTAATAAAACCAATTCTTCTATTGAATCAAGAGAACAAACTATGGCAACACCTAATTTCGATAGCCCGATCAATAACCCCTTTGGAATTGGAGGTCTTGGCGGTAACAGTGGCTTCGACCCCACTTTTGTTGATATTGATGGCGATGGCGACCTCGATCTCTTCATTGGCTACAATAAACCCAACCTTCCTAGTAATGTGCTGTTCTTAGAGAACACCGGCACGGCAGCCGCCCCCAGTTTTGCCGCCCCAGTTGCCAACCCCTTTGGGCTGGTCGATATTCCCTACGTGGGGATCGACATCGGGACTTTCACTACTCCCAGCTTTGCCGATATTGATGGCGATGGCGACTTTGATCTCTTCGTGGGAGACCGTTTCTCGGGCAATCTTACCTTTTTCCGCAACGACGGCACACAGGCGGCTCCCAGTTTCGCCGCTCCTACCACCAACCCTTTCGGGTTAAGCACTGTCAAGCCCAATCAAGCCCCTAGCATCCAGCCCAGCTTTGTCGATATTGATGGCGATGGCGACCTCGATGCCTTCGTAGGAGAAAGTTACGGCAGCATATTTTTCCTTCAGAACACGGGCACAAAGACAGCCCCCAGCTTTGCTGCTCCCATCGCCAACCCCTTTGGGCTGCGTGATAGTGATCCCACTTCCTTCACTGGCGCTTACGCCAGTCCGACCTTTGCCGATGTGGATGGCGATGGCGACTTCGATGCCTTGGTGGGGGAGATTAATGGCAATCTATTTTTCTTCCAGAACACAGGTACGAAGACAGCCCCTAGCTTTGCTGCTCCCGTCGCCAACCCCTTTGGGTTGAGCAATGTTGGTTTTTTCGCCAATCCCACCCTTGCCGATGTGGATGGCGATGGCGACCTTGATGCCTTCGTGTCAGATTATTCCCGCATAAAATTCTTCGAGAACACAGCGAACGACCCCAGTCTCAGCGTCGCGGCTGGCAACAATGCGGCTGAACCCAGCACACCGGGCAGCTTCAGCCTTAGTCTCAGTAAAGCGGCTCCTGCTGGTGGTCTCACCGTTGCCTACACCTTGAGCGGCACCGCCACCAACGGCACTGACTACACCACGCTCCCCGGCATCGTCACCTTTGCGGCTGGAGCCACCACCGCTACCGTCACTGTTGCACCGATCGCCGATACGCTGGTAGAGGGCAACGAAACGGTGATCCTCACCTTGCTGGATCGGTCAAGGTATACCTTGGGTGCGACCACCACTGCCACCATTACCCTATCTGATCCTCTCAATCAACCGCCGACTGCCGTTAACGATGCAGTGAGCACCAATGAAGACACCCCGATCACAATCAACGTCCTGGCCAACGACACTGACCCTAATGGAGATGTGCTCAGCCTCAGCAGCTTTACCGACCCTGCTAACGGCACCGTCACCCGCAATGAAAACGGCACCCCAGCCAACTTGACCGATGATCAGTTGGTCTACACCCCCAATGCCAACTACAACGGCAGCGATAGCTTTAGCTACGTCATCAGCGATGGCAAGGGCGGCACCGCCACCGCTACCGTTAACCTAACAGTTAACAGCGTCAACGATGCTGCCAGCATCAGCGGTACGGCAACCGGGGCAGTCACCGAAGACTTGAACGTGGTCAGCGGCAACCTCAGCGCTATCGGCAACCTTACCGTTGCTGATGTCGATACCGGGGAGAACAAATTCAAAACCACCGTCGCCTCCGCCGATGGCAACCTGGGCAGCCTCAGCATCACGGAAGCAGGAACCTGGAACTACAGTGTGGCTAACAGTGCGGTGCAATCTCTCGGTGCAAGCGTTACCAAAAATGAAACCTTCACGGTGCAATCTTTTGATGGCACAGCCAGCCAAGATATCACCGTGACGATTACCGGGGTGAATGATGCGGCTACCATCACAGGTACAGCCACAGGTGCCGTCACTGAAGACTTGAATGTCATCAGCAGCAACCTCAGTGCCACGGGTAGCCTTACTGTTGCTGATGTCGATGCCGGGGAAAACCAGTTCAAAACCACCATCGCCTCCGCCAGTGGCAACTTGGGTAGCCTCACCATCGCCGAAGGAGGAGATTGGAATTACAGCGTCGCCAACAGCGCAGTGCAATACTTGGGTGCAGGAGTCATCAAGACTGAAACCTTCACCGTGCAATCTGTTGACGGTACAGCCAGTCAAGACATTACCGTGAAGATTAACGGTCTGAATGATGCCCCCGTCGCTGGCAATGACTCCTTAACTGCCACCCAATTCATCCCCACCACCATTGCTGTCAGCACCCTACTTGCTAACGACAGCGATGTCGATACTGGGGATGCGTTGAAGATTACCGGGGTCAGCAATGCTGTAGGCGGTACGGCTGTCTTGCTCAACAATTTTACTCCTGCCAATCCTGCTGATGATTTCATCGTCTTTGTCCCTACTAGCAGAGGTACAGGCAGTTTCAAATACACTCTCTCTGATGGTAAGGGCGGCACTACCTTGGGCAGTGTCAACCTACTAATTGGCTCTAGCCAATTCGGCGGTAATGGCAAAGATACCCTCAACGGCAATGATGGCCCTGACTTCCTCGATGGCGGTAACAGTAAGGATACTCTCGATGGCGGCAAAGGTAATGATACACTGATTGGCGGCAACGGTGACGACCTGCTCTTGGGTGGGTTGGGAAATGACCAACTCATCGGCGGCAACGGCAGTGATACCCTCATTGGTGGCGGCGGAGTTAACAGGTTTGTCATCTTCAGTTTGGCTGAGTCACAATTGAGTAACTTTGACCGCATCACCGACCTGCAAATCGGCACTGATTTTATTGATGGGTCAAATGCCGTCAGTGCGGCTAACCTCGCCGAACTAGGAGCGGTGACTGCCTTAACCCAAACCGGAATCAGTGCTGTGCTGACCAATAATAGTTTTGTTGCTAACCGCGCTGCCACCTTTAGCTTTGGTAGCCGTACTTTCCTGGCACTGAATAATGGCACAGCTGGCTTCCAAAATACCAGTGATGCCGTGATTGAGATTACTGGTTTTAGCGGTAGTTTGACAAATTTGGCGATTGTTTAAGTATAGAGGGAGCGATCGCATTTTGAGGAAACTTCAGGGGCGATCGCAAAGTATTGTTGATCCTGGGTCGGTGCGTTGCGCTTGGCGATAACGCACCCTACAACAGAAGTCTAAGTGAAAATGGAGCGATCGCCATGAAAGAAAAACTTGAGGTGCGTTAGCGTAGCTTACCATTCGCGTAGCGTCTCGCAGAGAAGGTATCGCTCCATTCTTAAATATTTGGTGCGTTACGCGCAGCCTGCAAAAGCTTCCGTCTTCCCTGCAAGAGCTTCCGCCTTGACGTTTCAGTATTACGCGCAGCCTGCAAGAGCTTCAGTCTTCCCTGAAAGAGCTTCCGCCTTGACGTTTCAATATTACGCGCAGCCTGCAAGAGCTTCCGCCTTGACGTTTCAATATTACGCGCAGCCTGCAAGAGCTTCCGTCTTCCCTGTAAGAGCTTCCGTCTTCACGTTTCAGTGTTTCGCGCAGCCTGCAAGAGCTTCCGTTTTCACGTTAGCAAAAGCGTACTTGCGTTATACTTATTTTTACGTGTATAAAATATGCTTTTGCAGCACAGCAGTGCTGTGTCCCGACAATAAATGTGGTTCAAAGATGTAAAAGCTACTGTCAGTCACTTAAGTTTTAACGTGACGTGAGTTCGACGGATAGAAAAGCTCAAAAAGCTCACTAGATAAGAATTTGCTTAACTGGATAGACGAAGTGCGATGCCTGCGGCGGGCTACGCCTACGCTACGATTGATTGAGAATCAGCAAAAAAGTCACAAAAAAATGCCGAGACTAAGAATATCTAACAAAAATGAGGGTCAGGGCTTAGTCTACAATTGTATCTCGCCTGGACATTACACAAATTTTCTGCGACGTAGATGATTTCTGTCAGCAATGGGAAAATCTCTGGCAGCAAGTACCGCAATTACCATCGACAA
>NNBU01000093.1_pt1 | contig 71201 bp, 58 predicted proteins | sample 1173781 | NCBI WGS metagenome assembly NNBU01 (sample SAMN07173937, study PRJNA388173) | plant metagenome | biome: Plant school; feature: Soil; material: Symbiotic tissue of Blasia pusilla L.; isolation source: symbiotic tissue sample KVJ2 | host: Blasia pusilla | place: Norway: Troms, Kvaloya...
GCTTACCCATTGCACTAAGGATTGCTGGCGATCTGGTAATACTGTTTTCATGCTCAGTTAACTTTACAGGAAACGATTGTTGGGGGATAGTGCCTGCACTTGTAAACTAGAACCATAGGTTTATCACACTCTGACGGTTTTTTTTAACAATTTTGTTACCTTCGTAGCTCACAAAATCGGACAAGATAGTCTTGTACAGGTTGCAAGTCTGACTAATGTTGAGTTTTGCGTTTATTTTACTAATAGGGAGTCAGAAATCAGAAGTTAGGAGTTAGAGACGCGATTAATCGCGTTTGTACAGGAGCCAGGAGTCAGAATAATTCTATATGACTGGCTGATGACTTGTCCTTTAAAACCAGACTTGCGTCCCACTGCACTAAGGTTCCTGATGGGCGAAACAAACAAGAAACTTATCTCATTTAAACTCCCTCCCTTGCTCGCTGGAGTCATCTTAACTCCTAACTCTTGTACAAACGCGATTAATCGCGTCTCTAACTCCTAACTTCTGATTTCTGACTCCCTATTAGTAAAATAAACGCAAAACTCAACATTAGTCAGACTTGCAACCTGTACAAGACTATCTTGTCCGATTTTGTGAGCTACGAAGGTAACAAAATTGTTAAAAAAAACCGTCAGAGTGTGATAAACCTATGGTTCTAGTTTACAAGTGCAGGCACTATCCCCCAACAATCGTTTCCTGTAAAGTTAACTGAGCATGAAAACAGTATTACCAGATCGCCAGCAATCCTTAGTGCAATGGGTAAGCCAAGCAACAGGGATCAACACTTTTGGGGTGAAAGTCCGGTTGCGAGGAAATGACCTTCATATTCTTTGTGAAGGTACAGAATGTCCGCAGCGTTGGCGCACTTTGTCTGATTTGCTCCAAGCACTACAGCAAACAAACTTAGATATCCTCACAAGTAGCGAACAAACCTCAATATATCAAGTATTTGTCTATGGCCGAAGAAAAGGGGAATCGCGCCCCAAATGGTGCCATCGGGTTTACTTGAATCAAATAGATAAGCATCTAGAGCAGGTGCAGCAAGCGCTACTAGCAGACTCGGAAAAATCCAAACAATCGGGTGGGGCATTGATTGTCTCTAACGAAAGTTTGGCACGCCAAGGCAACCCAGAGGCGATCGCTCGATATCTTAGCGAAACTCTGAGTACCTTAGGTGTATCGGTACAGGCAAAAATTAAGCCATATAAGTCAAAGAACTCTCAGCTAGAAGAAAATCGCCTGTGGATATTTTGCCTGTCGAGCTATAGCCCCGATTCATCATTGCTTGCTGAACCAATAGCACAAAAGTTGCGTTATCTCAAGCTTTCCGGCTACCAAGATGCAGTCGTTGTTTCTCAGGTGAGTGGCGAAACTGCCCCTGATTGGCTGCTGCGGGTGGATTTGACACCACCAGAGGTAATGCTCAAGGAGTGGGCGCGTTGGGGCGATATCCAAGCGATCGCGCGATTATTAACTGAGGTATTGTCAGGGTTAAAAGTTGCTGTCCAAGTTTCTCTGAAAGAATCAACGCTACATATTTTTTGTATCCCAGCTTTTGATCCCTTAGGAACTGCCCCCATCCCCGACAAGGTAGTGTGCTTAGAAGCGATTTTACCCCAGCTAGAAGCGATCGCCCCTCAAGGCATTCTCGCCGCCACCATATACGGACAAAAAGCAGGCGACAAGCAACCCACTTGGATTGATTGGCTGGCTTTACCCGCCGCAAAACATCCCGCCTTTGCCCCATCACCGCTAGATTTGGCTAATACTGGCGACGAACCAGCGATCGTATTTTTACTGGAGCGCTTACTCAATCCCGACTTGGATTGGCGACTATTAACAGGTGGAATTCGCATCCTGCTGCTGAACAAAAATGATTTATTACACATCATGTGTGATGCCCCAGTTTGTCCAGGGCGTCAACAAGTAGCAAGTAAAATTACGCAGTTTATCCGCCAGTTAAAAATTCCCGGTATTATGGGAGTACGTGTCTACGGTCGCAGAGCGGGGAATAAAGAACCTTCTTGGCATTATGGCGTTGATCTTGAACATCGCCAACGTTTAGTGCCAGAAGCAACCCCAGAGTTTGCTGCTACTTCTAAATACGTAAACGATTTAGTAACCTCCGAGACTAGTGAGCCAATTTTGCGCCCAGACTTAACAACAGAAGAAGTTCAAAGTTTTGTAACAGAAGTAGCGCGAGATTGGATGGCAACGGCGAGTACAACAGCGAAAAAATTCCTGTTGAAAAGCCAGTTATTTACCGAAAGCCACCAGTCAGCAGAACATAATCATGATGTTCAAGGACTTAAGATTGGTTTGGTTTGGGGGACACTGGGATTATTATTGACTTTCCAAACTGATTGGGTATTGGGTCAAATTATTGCAACCACTACGCCGAGTTCACCAAAAGTCGCGAATGTCTCGCTCCCAGGATCTTCTGAGCACAAGGCATCTTTGACATCTGGGAAAAATCAGAGTGAGAAAACGACATTTTTTACCAGCACTTCCAAAACCAAATCTCCTTCAAATCAGAGTTCTGTATTTAATGCTTCGGAATTTACCCAAAGTGATGAAACCCCAACAAAGAATTTGGCAGCCGCACCACTGAAAGAAAAAGCCACCGCAACAGCTATTCTTTTAGCAGCGCGATCGCAAATGCCAAGTTTCAATGTCAGGCAGTTAGATGAGCAACTAGCGCTATATAAACAGCGTTTGGCTAGAACCGGGAGTCCGCCAGATGTGTTAATTATTGGCTCCTCCCGTGCCCTCAGAGGAGTAGATCCAGCAGCACTTTCTAAAGCATTAGCGACTCAGGGCTATCCAAATCTAGACGTGTTTAACTTTGGGATCAACGGTGCAACTGCACAAGTTGTAGACTTTGTGATTCGCCACGTACTAGAACCATCGGAACTGCCCAAAATAATTATCTGGGCAGATGGTGCCCGTGCTTTCAACGGTGGACGCGAGGATATTACCTTTAAATCGATCGCTGCATCAGCTGGTTATAAACAAGCATTTGAAAAAACACCAACAATTGCAAGTGGCAGCGATTTACCCGAAAATTCAGTAAATTCGGAAGAAAAAAAGGCAAACCCCGAAAAACCAGAACTTAGTACATATCAAGCTGTCAATCAGTCATTAAACCAAGCTCTAGCGTCTGTTTCTGCAAGCTATGAAAACCGCGACCAAATTAAAAGTTTATTGCAAAAACCACTGCTCACACTTGTTCATAATCCGACAGTTACATCAGAAAAACAGCTAACAGACGGTACTTCAGATGAGAGTACTTCCCAACAAGCAGTTGACTTTGATGGCTTTCTACCTTTGTCTATTCGCTTCAATCCCGCTAGATATTATCAGAAGCATTCTAGAGTTCCTGGAAATTACGACAACGACTATAAATCTTTCCAAGTAGAAGGACAGCAAGATGCTGCCTTTCAAGAAGTGCTCCAGTTTACCCAGTCTCAGAAAATTTCCTTAGTATTTGTCAATATGCCTTTGACGGGAGATTATTTAGATCCACTGCGTAGACAACATGAGCAAGAATTTCAGCAATATATGTTGCATTTGGCTACTAATCCCAACTTTATTTATCGTGATTTGAGCCAACAGTGGATAAAAGTAAATGACTACTTTTCTGATCCCAGCCACCTCAACCGTTTTGGCGCATACGAAGTCTCGAAAAAGTTGGCTAATGATCCGATGATTCCTTGGCCAGTGAAGTAGGGGAATCGGAGATGAGGGAGTCAGGGAGAATAATGCCCAATGACAAATGACAAATGACAAATGACAAATGACAAATGACAAATGACTAAAAAATGAACTTTATATCAATTTTCTATGGGTTGTTCTTGTTGAGTGTGTTAGGAATTTATTGGTCTTTAGCACAACAGAAATTACGATTGTGGACGCTGCTAATTGCCAGTTTAGTTTTCTATGCATCTTTGCACATCCAATACATACCATTACTATTAGCATTGACATTTATTAATTTCCGTGTGGGACTGGAGATGGGAAAAAACACATCGCCAGGAAAACATTCTCTTGATTGGAAAATTTCTAATGAAGAGTGGCAATTTGCCCAAGGGGACTGGAATCGTCGTCGTCTAAAACTTTTGTGGCTGGGAATAATTATAAATGTTTTACTGTTATTAGCTTTTAAGTATCTAACCCCTTTATTCAAGTTTGTTTTTCATATACAAACAAACTCACCAGATAGCTCTTTTAAATTAATTGCACCCTTAGGAATTTCATTTTTCACCTTTGAATGCATTGCTTATTTAATAGATGTCTATCGCGGTGCCCCTGCTACTGAGAATTTTCTCAAATTTGCTACCTACAAATTATTCTTCGCCAAACTAATTTCAGGCCCAATTACGCGCTACCACAATTTAGCAAATCAATTCAATACACTAGAATTACCCGGTACTGATAGAGTCGCAGAGGCGCTGTGGTTGATTGCTAGAGGCGCAGTCAAAAAAGGTATTTTTGCAGACCACCTGGGAATTTTCGTCGATTTATGTTTTGGTAATCTGCAACGGGCAGGTAGTACCGATCTCTGGTTAGCTACATTCGCCTACGGATTACAATTATATCTGGATTTTAACGGTTACGTAGACATTGCTCGTGGTAGTGCTATGCTTTTCGGCTTGGTTCTACCTGAGAATTTCGATTTTCCCTACTTCAGCACCAATATTTCAGAATTTTGGCGGCGCTGGCATATCACTCTAGGAGATTGGCTGCGTAACTATGTCTACTTTCCTTTGGGTGGTTCCCGTCAGGGTTTAGTGCGTACTTGCTGGAATTTATTTACTGTAATGCTGATTGCTGGTATCTGGCATGGATCTGCTTTGGGTTATGTAGTTTGGGGCATATTCCACGGGTTAGCTTTGGTGGTTCATCGACTTACAGATTCTATTAGCGATCGCTTTGAAAATCTAGAACAATTTTGGCAAAATCCTCTGGGTATCTTTGTCGCTTGGTTATTGACCCAACTGATGGTTTTTACCTCTTGGATCTGGTTCCGCTTACCTAACCTCCAAGACTCTTCTTTGGTAATTCGCCATCTTTGGGGTTATCCTGCTGACGCCCAGTTTGCTCAAAAGGTCTATGTGGAAGCCTTAAATATCAGCCAATACCAACTCACTTGGGTACTTATAAGTTTAGCTGCCCTGATGGCTGTAGTCTATGCCTTCAATCGGATGCTAAAGCTAGAGTTTAACTGGCCTCTTAAGCTTGTCTTCGTTCCCTTATGTTTCTATGCTGTTTGGTTATTAGCTCCTGAAGGCAGTTTGCCCTACATCTACTTTGATTTTTAACTGAAACATCAGAAAATATAGAGCTTATTATTTCGTTATAAATCAGCAAGACTTAAAATGTTTCACCCCGACTAATTGTAAAGAAGTGTAAAGGAAAGAAAATAGGCGATCGCGTCATTGAAAGTGATAGCTAGTTTGGTTTTGAAATGGCTTAAAAAGATGCAATCCACCACTTTTATTGCCATTATTTATAGTAGCGAAACTTTACACTTCGATGAACTTATTAAAGAATTATGTTACAGAATATTAAGTGACAGTTTGCGTCAAAGTAAATTCATGTAGACTGTATTTCAACAGGCGAAAATAAATCAGCTTGTTCCATTTTTAACAAAAAATAGCACTTATAAAACCATGACCACAACCTTACAACGGCGCTCTGGCGCTAACGTATGGGATCGCTTTTGCGAGTGGATCACCAGCACTGACAACCGTATCTATATCGGTTGGTTTGGTGTACTAATGATCCCAACCCTGCTAGCTGCTACTGCTTGCTTTGTAATCGCTTTTATCGCAGCACCTCCAGTAGACATCGATGGTATTCGTGAACCAGTTGCAGGTTCCTTGATCTACGGAAACAACATCATCTCTGGTGCAGTTGTTCCTTCTTCAAATGCTATTGGTTTGCACTTCTACCCAATCTGGGAAGCTGCTTCCTTAGATGAGTGGCTGTACAATGGCGGCCCTTACCAATTGGTAATTTTCCACTTCTTGATCGGTTGCGCTTGCTACCTTGGTCGTCAGTGGGAACTTTCTTACCGCTTAGGTATGCGTCCTTGGATCTGCGTAGCTTACAGCGCACCTTTGGCTTCCGCTACCGCAGTATTCTTGATCTACCCCATCGGTCAAGGTTCTTTCTCTGATGGTATGCCTTTGGGTATCTCTGGAACCTTCAACTTCATGATTGTGTTCCAAGCAGAACATAACATCTTGATGCACCCCTTCCACATGTTAGGTGTGGCTGGTGTATTCGGCGGTTCATTGTTCTCTGCAATGCACGGTTCTCTAGTAACTTCTTCCTTGGTGCGTGAAACCACCGAAACCGAATCACTAAACTACGGTTACAAATTCGGTCAAGAAGAAGAAACCTACAACATCGTTGCAGCCCACGGCTACTTCGGTCGCTTGATCTTCCAATACGCTTCCTTCAACAACAGCCGTTCACTGCACTTCTTTCTCGCAGCTTGGCCTGTCGTCGGTATCTGGTTTACCGCTTTGGGTGTCAGCACGATGGCGTTCAACCTGAACGGTTTCAACTTCAACCAATCAATTATTGACTCCCAAGGTCGCGTCATCAGCACCTGGGCAGACGTAATCAACCGCGCTAACTTGGGTATGGAAGTAATGCACGAGCGTAACGCTCACAACTTCCCCCTAGACTTAGCTGCTGGTGAAGTTACTCCTGTAGCAATGACTGCTCCTGCTATCAACGGTTAATACTGAAGATTAGCTAAATAAAAAGCGCCCTCCAGAAATGGGGGGCGCTTTTTATTTGTAGCTACATGCTAGATTCAAACTACAACTCCTGCGGATAAGGAATCAGGTAATGACGGCTTCTGTGGAACATGGCTTAAATAATAGCGCTTCTATCCCTCCTTTAGAAAGTGGCGATCGCTTAACCCGCTACGAATTCGAGCGCCGTTATACAGCAATGCCCAATAAAAAAGCAGAATTAATCGAAGGAGTCGTTTACGTGGCATCACCACTGCGTTTTAGAAGTCATGGTTTACCTCATGGAAACTTAATTGTCTGGTTAGGAAATTACAAAGTTTCCACTCCAGGTGTAGAGCTAGGCGACAATACCACCGTGCGCTTAGATTTAGACAATGAACCACAGCCTGATGTTTTGCTATTGATAGATAAACCAGCTAGGGGACAGGCACAAATCAGTGAAGATGATTATGTAGAAGGCGCACCGGAATTAGTAGCAGAAGTGGCTGCCAGTAGTGCATCCATTGATTTCTATGACAAAAAACGCGCCTATCGCCGCAACGGAGTGCAGGAATATATCGTCTGGCAAACTTTAGAGAATAAACTCGACTGGTTCTGCTTGCAAAATGGTGAATATTTGCCACTAGTAGCAGATGCAGATGGTGTGATTAAAAGTAAGGTATTTCCAGGTTTGTGGTTAGCTGTCACCTCACTCATTACAGGAGATATGACGAAAGTTTTAGCAGTGCTGCAACAAGGTTTAAATTCAAAAGAACACACGGATTTTGTTGAGCATTTAGCTTAGTAAAACTTAATACAAATATCTTGAAAAATATAAATCATTCATGTAAAACGTGATATATAAGCCGGTAAAAGTTTCCCCTTTTTACAAAATATCCTGGGGAAGTTGGTTAACACTATTTTTGGTGTGAGGTAATTTCAAAAAGTTCCGGCGATTAGCGAGAAAGTATTTGGCGAAAGTCTTTGAAAACACTATAAGTCTCAATTCTTGAGAATTGGGAAAGTTTGTTGTCAGCGAATAAACAACACAGTTATGTCCACAACTCTAGGAAGAAGTGAAAGCGGCAACCTGTGGGATCGTTTCTGTCAATGGATTACTAGCACCGACAATCGGCTTTATATCGGCTGGTTCGGCGTTTTAATGATTCCTACTTTATTAACCGCTACCATCTGTTTCATCATTGCCTTTATTGCTGCACCACCCGTCGATATTGACGGGATTCGGGAACCAGTTTCTGGTTCTTTATTAGACGGTAATAACATCATTACTGGTGCTGTTGTACCCACATCCAATGCCATTGGTTTGCACTTTTACCCGATTTGGGAAGCTGCTTCAATGGATGAATGGCTTTACAACGGTGGCCCTTATCAGCTCATTGTTTTGCACTTTCTGATTGGAATCTTCTGCTGGCTCGGTCGGCAGTGGGAATTAAGCTATCGTTTGGGGATGCGTCCCTGGATTTGTGTGGCTTACTCTGCCCCTGTAGCTGCTGCGACTTCGGTTTTCTTAATTTATCCAATTGGTCAAGGTAGCTTTTCTGATGGGATGCCTCTAGGCATTAGCGGCACATTCAACTTCATGTTGGTGTTCCAAGCCGAGCATAACATCCTCATGCACCCATTCCATGAATTAGGTGTGGCTGCGGTGTTCGGTGGTGCTTTCTTCGCAGCGATGCACGGTTCTTTGGTGTCTTCCTCTCTAGTCAGAGAGACAACTGAAGCTGAATCTGTAAACTATGGGTACAAGTTTGGTCAAGAACAAGAAACCTATAGCATCGTCGCGGCTCACGGTTACTTTGGGCGGTTAATCTGGCAATATGCCAGCTTTAACAACTCGCGTTCCTTGCACTTTTTCTTGGCAGCTTGGCCTGTAGTTGGTATTTGGTTGACGGCATTGGGCATTAGCACGATGGCATTCAACCTCAATGGCTTTAACTTTAACCAATCAATTCTGGACTCTAAAGGTCATGTAATTAATACATGGGCAGATGTGCTCAACCGTGCCAATTTGGGTATAGAAGTTATGCACGAGCGCAATGCTCACAACTTCCCCCTGGATTTGGCTAGTGGTGAGGCAGTACCTGTGGCAACGATGTCTACAACGGGCGTAGCTGCGGCACCTGCAATTCATGGTTAATTGTAATTTAAAATATACTGCGCTCTCTATCTAGAGGGCGCTTTTTTTATGCCGCTATAGTTATACAAATATTTACACAGATAAAATATATAAAAAATATCTGGTGTATTTGAGTACAATTACTAGATTGTTACTCATTTATATTAGTAAATGTATTGGTATAAATAAAAATAATTATAAAAACTGTGAGTAGTGAGTAAACTAACTACTGACGGTTATTTCCAGAGTTAACATTCATTAGACCTGCCTTGAAAATAAGGCAGGAGGCAGGAGGCAGGAGGGAAAGACATTTTCATTGTTCCTTGTGAGCGCAGATCATGAAGTCTCTTGCATAAATCAAAAATAAGAACCCCACCCCGCCAAAGCTACACTTTGTCTTCCTCTCCCTGCCCCTAATCCCCAGAGGGGGCCCCGAGTTCCCCGCAAGCGAGGAGGGGTTGGGAGGAAGGTGTTAGGGGCTTTTGAAAGAGGTCTATTATGTTTCCACTGAATAAAAATCTCAGATTTTAGTTTTCGTCTCAATTCAATATAAAATCTAAAACTTAAAATCCAAAATCAACATGGCAGACCTAACTCCTAATTCTAGTTTTAGTTTGACGCTACGCTTGCAGATTCCCAATCGTGTAGGGATGTTAGCGTCAGTAACCCAGGCGATCGCAACTACTGGCGGTAATCTCGGTCAAATTGATTTAATCGAGCAAACCCGCAAAGAGTCCACCCGCGATCTGACTGTGGATGCTGCTAGTACTGAGCACGCTGAAACCATTGTGCAAGCAGTAAAAGCATTGCCAGATATTAAGTTACTCAGTGTCTACGATCGCACCTTTAATTTACATCGCGGCGGCAAAATCAGCATTACTAGCAGAATTCCCCTGAAGAGTGTATCTGATTTAGCAATGGCTTACACACCTGGAGTTGGTCGAATTTGTACAGCGATCGCTCAAGACCCAGAGGAAGTTTACAAGTTAACCATTAAACAAAACACTGTTGCTATTGTTACCGATGGTAGTGCCGTTTTGGGTTTGGGCAATCTCGGCCCAGCAGCCGCCCTCCCAGTTATGGAAGGCAAAGCAATGCTGTTCAAAGAATTTGCAGGGCTGGATGCTTTTCCCATTTGTCTCGCCACCCAAGATACAGATGAAATTATCCAGACAGTTAAAAATATCGCGCCAGTTTTTGGGGGCGTGAATTTAGAGGATATCGCTGCACCTCGCTGCTTTGAAATTGAAAAGAGATTGCGCCAGGAGTTAGATATCCCCGTTTTTCACGATGACCAGCATGGTACAGCAATTGTCACCTTGGCCGCGTTGTTTAACGCCTTAAAGCTGGTACATAAATCAATGGCGGAAATCCGCATCGTGATTAACGGTGCTGGGGCGGCTGGAGTAGCGATCGCTCGGTTGCTCCGCAAAGCTGGGGCAGAAAAAATCTGGATGTGCGACTCTAAAGGGATTATCTCTACCAGTCGCACTGATTTGACAGAAGAAAAACTCGAATTTGCCGTGAAAGCTCAGGGTACCTTAGCAGGTGCAATGCAAGGGGCGGATGTGTTTATTGGTGTCAGTGTACCGGGAGTTTTGACACCAGAAATGGTACATTCGATGGCAAAAGATCCAATTGTGTTTGCAATGGCAAATCCCATTCCAGAGATTCAGCCAGAACTAATTAGTAAAGATGTTGCGGTCATTGCGACTGGTCGCAGTGACTACCCGAATCAAATCAATAACGTCCTCGCTTTTCCTGGAGTATTCCGTGGTGCTTTAGATTGTCGGGCACGGACAATTACCATCAAAATGTACCTGGAAGCAGCAAGTGCGATCGCCTCCTTAGTCAAGCCTTCAGACTTGGATCGAGAACATATTATTCCTTCAGTCTTTGATGAGCGTGTCGTCACTGCTGTTGCGGCGGCTGTGCAACGTGCAGCACGTGAAGAAGGTATCGCTCAGAATTAGGTAAAGGTGATTGGGGATTAGGGATTAGATTATATATTAAGGTTCAACTAATTTTTTCCAGTCCCCAGTCCCCAATCCCTAACTGCGATTATCTATTTGAGCGCGTTGCAAACTTCCAGAAAAGTCAACATAAACACTTTTCCACTCAGTGAAAACATCCAAAGCAGTAGTTCCAGCCTCGCGGTGTCCGTTACCAGTTTGTTTCACACCACCAAAGGGTAAATGTACCTCTGCACCAATAGTAGGGCCGTTAATATAGGTGATCCCTGCTTCGATGTCACGCATGGCAGTAAAAGCCCGGTTGATATCGCGGGTGTAAACTGAAGAAGAAAGACCATAATTGCTATCGTTGAGAATTGCGATCGCTTCCTCAAAGGAGCTAACCTCAATTAATGCCACCACTGGCCCAAATATCTCTTCACGAGCGACACGCATATCAGGAGTTACATCATCCAAAATAGTTGGTTGAAAGAAGTAACCGTTTTTCAGCGAGCCTTCAGTAGCAATTTCCCCACCAATTAAAACCTTTGCTCCTTCCTCACGGGCAATATCCAAATACTTGCTCACCTGTTGGAGTTGTTTTTCATTGACTATCGGGCCAATATCTGCATTCGGGTCAGTGCCAGCACCCAAACGTAACTTACTAGTACGCTCATAGAGCATGGCGGTAAATTTTTCTTTGATATCACGATGCAAAATCAAGCGACTGGTAGCCGTACATCGTTGACCGGCTGTCCCAAATGCTCCCCAGACTGCACCATCGAGAGCAAGTTCTAAATCTGCATCTTCCATCACCACTTGGGCATTTTTACCACCCATTTCCAAGCAGACACGCTTGTGAGTGCGTCCACAAGTAGCGCCGACAAAGGCACCCGTTTCTGAAGAACCCGTAAACGATACCAAATCTACATTGGGATGCTCAACTAAAGCCTTGCCCACCTCCTCTCCCACACCATGCACCAAGTTAATTACACCTGGTGGTAAACCTGCTCGTTGAAAAATTTCAATCAATTTAGTTGCACAGGCAGAAGTATCTTCAGCAGGTTTGAGAATGACTGTATTGCCACACACTAAGGCTGGCATCGCTTTCCAGCAAGGAATTGCCACAGGGAAATTCCAGGGAGTAATTAAAGCACAAACTCCTATGGGCATCCGCACAGTCATGGCGAACTTATTGGACATTTCCGAGGGTGTGGTTTGCCCAAATAGTCGCCGCCCTTCGCCAGCACTGTAAAAGGCGCAGTCAATACCTTCTTGGACATCTCCCCTGGCTTCTGTCAAGGGTTTACCCATCTCCCGACTGATTAACTGGGCAAGTTCTTCTTTATGCTGGAGTAATATTTCCCCGACGCGAAAAATGTATTCAGCCCTAGCTGGGGCAGGGACTTTGCGCCAACTGCGGTAGGCTTTACGGGCGGCTACAACTGCTGCATCCACATCCTTAACTTGGGAACGGGGAAATGTGGCAACCACTTCGGTTTTGTCAGCAGGGTTGCGACTTTCTAGGGTTGCTTCCTCTCCAGGACTCAACCATTGACCGTCTATATAATTGCGGCAAGATAGCGGAGTTGTCATCTTGAAAATCTCCGGCTGATGATCTACTGAAACTTGTGTATTAAGTTTGCTTGCTTTCTAGGTTATCCTCAAGTTTAGGAAATTGGTATGAGAACTAAATATCGATATAAAAATTAAGGCACGAACGCCAATACCCCCACAGGAGAACCAGAACCACCACGTAATCTTAGAGGTGCGATCGCTAAAGTAGTACCTTTAGGTGGTAGCTGATCCAAGTTTGTCAGATTCTCCAACACAATGCGTGGTTGTTCCAACACCAAGCGGTTAATCGCAAAACTGTTATCCTGTCCTGGATCTACGCCATGAGTATCAATTCCTACCCCAGTAATTTGCCGTTCATCCAGTAAGAATTGAGTCGCATCGATTCCAAAGCCTGGAAAGTGGGCAATTCCTTGAGAATCATGATTTAAGAATGCACTTTTATCAAACCACTTTTTCTGCCAACCAGTATTCAGTATAACTACGCAGCCAGGAGACATTTCACCGTATTCTTCTTCCCAAGTCAAAACATCAGCAATAGTCAGGGCATAATCAGGATTAACGGCTGTAGCTTGGCAAATATTGATGACCACCGCAGGTACAACCAAAGACTGGGCTGGATATTGATCAATTCCCACAGCAGAACTATGAAAACTGTTAGGGGCATTGATATGGGTAGCGCTATGTTCCCCCAAAGAGAAACGCCGCAGGTAATAGCCATCATTATTTAGTTCAGCCACAGTTTCAAATTCTACTGTGGGATCTCCAGACCATTGGGGAATATCTATGTCAATTACATGACTTAGGTGGAGAACACGTGTGTAGGTGATACTATTTTGACTTTGGTGTTGTATCATCCCAGTTTTCTATATTTGTACTCAGGAATTTTTTTCAGGTTAGGCTACGCCTACGCAAAGATAGTACTACCATTACAACGTTTTTCAATCAATTTGACTGCAATCTTAATTCCCTATAGTAAAAGAAATAATCCCCTCAATTCCTTTAAATTTTAGGTTGTTAAAGGGTTCAAATATTACAGTAAAAAGTGAATTAATCTTAATTAACAACCAGCAAATTAACTTTTTATTAAGCTCAGATTAAAGCTGCGTGATATCTATGTTGAGGGTTCTTGCTTTAGGGGAATCATAATAATAAACTCAGCACCTTCTCCTGGCGCTGAAGTACATTGAATTTTTCCACCATGTTTTTGGACAACAATTTGGTAGCTAATTGATAGCCCCATACCAGTGCCTTTACCCACAGGTTTGGTAGTGAAGAAGGGGTCAAATAGGCGTTTGCGTACTTCCTCATTCATGCCTGGGCCATTGTCGGCAATGCTAATGATTACATAGTCTTCTTGGATGAGGGTACGAATGCGAATCTGAGGAGAAGTCATGTTTGTCCTTGGTTTAGAGTTATTTACTAATGACAAATGACTAGTGACAAATGACTCTTCCAAAACATCGATCGCATTTGTCAACAGATTCATAAACACCTGATTCATCTGTCCAGCGTGACACACTACTGGTGGTAGGTTCCCGTAGTCTCGGATTACTTGAATTTCGGGATGTCCTGGTTTGGCTTTCAGGCTATTTTGCAGTAGCAGCAAGGTGCTATCCATGCCTTCATGAATATCCACTGCCTTTGTACCGTCTTCGTCAAGGCGAGAAAAATTGCGTAAAGACAGGACAATCTGCCGAATGCGTTCGGCTCCCATGTTCATAGAATCGAGGATTTTGGGTAAATCTTGTCCGAGAAAGTCTAAATCAATGGTGTGGATATGTTGATTAATCTCTGGTGTTGGTGGGTAGTAGTTCTGTTGGTAAAGTTTTACTAAGTGCAGCAAATCCTTAGTATATTCACGGATGTGGCTAATATTGCCGTAGATAAAATTAACGGGATTATTGATTTCATGGGCAATACCTGCAACCAATTGTCCCAAACTGGACATTTTTTCAGTTTGAATGAGTTGCGCTTGGGTTTGTTGCAGTTCTAGCAGCGCCGCTTCTAGTTGCTGGGCTTTATCTTGGGCAGTTTGGGCGGCGATACGGCTTTGGGTGTAAAGTTTAGCTTGGTCAATGGCGATCGCTAGTTGGACTGTAACTGCTTGTAATAATTCTACTTCGTTGTTCAGCCAAGGGCGGAAGCCACTACAATAACCACAGCTAAATACGCCAATTTCGCCAGATTGGGTATGTACGGGCAGCGACATAAAAGCAGTAAAACCAAAATCCTGCAAAAACTGCTGTGCTATGGAATCACCTATAGTCTGAGCATCATCAATACGGATCATTTCCCCGTTCAAGGTTTTGGCTGCGATTATTTTGATTTCTGCATTAGTTGCTTCTTTCTCGTTAAGCAAACAGGGTAAAAAGGAACTTTTCGCCTCATATACTTTATCCCAGTAGGGTACATCAGCGTCTTGCTGATACCAAAAGAAAGCGCAGCGATCAATTTGGAATAAGTTGTGAATCTCCTGCACTGCGGTTTCCACAATATGATTGAGATCCAAGGAAGCTCGAATTTGACTAGAAAGACGATTGAGTAATGTTTCTCGCTGGACGCTTTCTCTGAGTGCAACTTCTGCTTGTTTGCGGTCAGTAATGTCATGGCAAATACCAACGAAGTACAAAACATTGCCGTTGGTGTCTCTAATAGCAGATGAGTTGCTTGTATGCCATCGCCAACTACCATTTTTGTGTTTTATCCGATATTCAATTGCATCTTGTTTCTTGCCTGTTGTCAAAATTCTTTGAAAATAATCGCTACAGATAGACACATCTTCAGGATGTATAAAGGGAACAAAAGATTTACCTTCAACCTCTGCAACCTCATGTCCAAAAATCTCAGTCCAGTTAGGAGAAACGTAGGAAAATATTCCTTCAACTGTCAGCGAAAAAATAACATTATTGGCATTTTCAACAATACTGCGAAACTTGGCATCACTTTCTATTAATGCTGCTTTGATGCTCTCGCAGGTATCGCGAATAAAAACTATAATTTGCTGGTCTGATAATGGTAATAACCTAGCTTCAAAATTATTATTCTCTTCTGGTAGCGGTAAGGTATATTCAAAACTGACTTCATATTGAGTTTCTAGTACTTGAGTTATTGCTTGTTGGAAGCGATCGCCCACAGCAGTCGGTAGGCATTCTCGCAAACTCTTACCCTGACAATCTCCTAGTGGAATATGCAGACACTTCATCTTCCCTGGCTTGTAATCCAGGATAGTACCATCAGCATCAAGACGAAAGTACAAATCAGGAAGCACTTGCAAAATCGCTGCAAAATCTGATGTTTTTTGGTGTAACTGTGCTTCAATTGCTTGGCATTTTGCAGTTTCAGATTGCAGTTGCTCTAGTACTTTTGCTAATTTTGCCGCCTGTTTTTTTTCTGTAATTTTACGTAGGCGGCGAGAAGAATTTTTCAATGGTGAGCAGCTTTCTATTAATGTAGATTGGCTTACCACTATCGGCACTTCTGTTATATCCATACAATAACCGATGTAACCGACAAACCTGCCATCTGCTGCAAATCGTGGCGCGGCTTTATCTAAAATCCAGTGATATTCGCCATCAGCCCGACGGAGGCGATATTGCCTCTGAAAGGAATCACGCACAGCAAATGCTCTCAAGTATATATCTTGACATCGCTGTCGATCTTCTGGATGGACGCTACAAGTCCAGATATTGCCTATCTCGTCTTCTCGCACAGATGCGGATGTGTCTGTTGTTAGATATGTTCCAGTAAATTCCAGCCAACTTGAATTGAAGTAATAATAAAGTGCATTGCATCCAGACATCCAAATCATCAGAGGAACAATATCTACCTGCTGGCAAAATACTTTTTCATCCTGTTGTATTTCTTCCTCTGCAACTATGATTTGGTTAATGTAGCTCTGCACCTTTTTAGAAAACACTTTTGCCTACCTGCTATGCGTAAATTGTTCAGGGAATATATCTGAAAATAGGATTTGTTAATAAATGGATATCATCTTCATGCCAACCTGTTATTGATCTTAATACTTTATTCATTTTTATATCTGCAACAATTCTTCTTTTACTGTAAATAAATTGAAAAAATGCTGAAGCTATCATTAAGATTAGCTTTAGCATTTTTGATTCAATTTAAACTAATCATGTATTAACTAAGTTGTTTAAATTTGTTTCTTATTAAAATCACTTATAACTTCATCTTAGCTATGTAATTGCATTGCCCAGAAACCTGATTTATCTTCACAGAAACTATATGATTTACTACGAAATGATTACATCTTTATCATAGATTCATAGAAATCAATAATTTCATCCCAAATAAATATTGATTTTTTATCAAGAACGAGTACTGGCGACTAGAAGTCTCAGCTAAACAGACAAAACCCACGACTGTGGGTTTGAAAATTTTGATTTTCTGCTTTTTGCGTAGGCAGACTTTGCTTGTGTAGTAGCAAATTATATGACAATCTGCTTGGATTAGCGCCAAAAAGCTTGTATTTTAATAACTTACGTAAAAGCTGTTAGTACTTACGCAATAACTCTCTAAAACTTTTACTTCTTCTTTGCGAGACGCTGCGCGTAGCTTGCTTCTCCGTAGAGGTATATGTCCTACTTTGCTGTCAGCCAATTCTTAGTCTATGCAGTCTTTGGGGTAGTCTGCGACAATCCGCGTGGCTTGCTTCGACCTAGGAGTATGCGTCTACGTTTTTTCTTAATTTTGCTTAAGTCCAGTTCTTAACTGAACCCGATTAAATTTTATTCACCTAATACTTTTCGGAGATCCTCTTAAAATCAAGTGTATAAAAGGGTTTAATCCTCACATCTTTACTAAGCAGCCTTCAATCATTTGGTGGTATAAAAGCCCACTGGATTCATTCGTAATTCTAGATTCTGGCGAATGTATTTTTTTATTTTTCCCAACAAAACCCCATTTTTCAAAATTGTCTTGACCGTTCAAAATGCTTTATACCAAAATCGCAAATTAAATGATAGAAATGCTAAATGTGATCTCACCAACTTGCAACAATGGCTAGCAATCGCGTTTTATATGTTATAAAGCTCACAGAAATTCATGTTAGGCGGAAACTACTTTATGGAACCAGATAAACTGAGCCGTTTTAAGGAGTACGGCGAATTCATCCTCCGAAAGATAGATTCTGTGCCCCAGTACCCTTCTAAACAAGAAGATTGGGTTCCAGCTAGTCTTGATGACTGTCTCCTGCGTTTGCGGTCAGCGGCCCAGAAAACTGTAGACCTGGCAACTTCGCCTGTGAAAATTGGTGTGATGGGGGAATTTAGTAGTGGGAAAACTTTACTTTTAGGCAGTCTAATTGGATATGCAGACGCTTTGCCAGTCAGTGAAAACCCCACTACAGGTAATGTTACCGCCATACATATTATCCCGCAAGACGATTTTGCAACGACACAATTAAGTAATTTTACGGTAGAGTACCTTTCTCATGAAGGAGTACATGAGTGTCTACGGTTCATGCTAGGGGAAGCCAATAAACGGACAACAGCAGCAGGGCTTCCTCCTATACCAGTATCGAAACTCAACTCTGGTAACGATATTATTGGCTGGTGTGAAGAAGCGTGGAATAGCAGTAACAATTTAGAGCTACGTTATTTACTCCGGGAGTTGGTATTATTCCTACGGGCTTATCAAGCTTATGGGGAAGTTATGTGTGGTGGGCACTACCAAATTGATGCTACTACCGCCCGTGAGGGGCTACAGCTAGTCGAACAGCCAATGGCCATCCAAACTCTGAAATTTGAGGATTTACCGCCAGCGCACATCCGATTACCGAGTCCACCCCAGAGGCTACCAACAAAGTTATTACAAAACAGCTTCCCACTGATTCGCCGTGTAGATATCGATGTGAAAATCTCACGGGAAATTTGGGATTTTGCAGACGCTGCTAAATTTATTCTCATCGACTTTCCGGGATTGGGGGCTGCTAATTCGGGGGCTAGGGATACCTTTTTGTCACTGCGGGAATTGGCAGAAGTACAGACAATTTTGGTATTGCTAAATGGTAAATCTCCTGGGAGCGATCGCGCCAATAAAATCTTTACGATGATGCAGCAGCAGCGACCAGGACAAGACCTGAAAGATTTAATTCTCGTTGGTGTAGGTCGCTTCGATCAACTACCCCTAGACAGCGAGGGTGGCGAAAGAGAACTTGACCAACTGATTGAAGATAGCCCACATTTGCAGGAAGAAACCGTTTTCCAAAAACTCAAAGTTCTGCAAACGACTATTGATGGTGCAGAAGCCTTTACAACCCAAAAAGACCGGATCGTTTTATTGTCGCCACTATTGGGATTGGCTGAATTGGCAAAACGTTCTACTACAGTCAAAGCAGGCTCAACAGAGTTTTTGGCCAATTTGGACTATCCTGATTACCTAGATCGGTCTAAACGGCTACAAGATAAATGGGAGCGCTTAAGTGAACGGCTACTAGAATCTGATCCCCGCAGCTATTTGGGCAGACAGCTAGGTTACTTTAGTCAAGATGGCGGACTTGGGAAGCTGCGGGAATTGATTCAAACTCACGTAGCGACTCATGGTCTGAAGCAACTGTATGAAGATACTAGAAGAGCTGCTGATGTAGTGAGTCAGCAACAAGATTACTTGAAAGACATCATAGATGAAATTCACGAGCAAGGCATCCCCACAAGCGATAGTCCGGCATTTATCGAATTGCGCTTTGTGGTCGAAAGCTTGGATAAAATCTATAGGAATTTCCAAAAAGATATAGGGAAAGAACCACTCAAAGATCGGCGAGGTCTTGTTGTCAGCGATGTCGTGAAGGACGAACTCACCTTTAGAATCCTCAATTGGAACCAGTGGACTTTACTCTTCAACAAAGCCAACAATGGAGCGATCGCTCTGGCAGAATCTAGAGGTGCAGCCGGGAAATTATTTGATCGAGGAAACCGCGTAAATACTTCCCTTCCTACCAAGAGTGATGATTTTTATCCAGTATTTGAGAAAACCGTTAAAGAAGTAGAAGATTTTGCCCGCGATCGCATCCATCAAGCAGTGGTAGATTTGCTGAACCAACTGTCAAATTATGTAGCCCCAGAACGCGAACAATTGCAGGCATTTTTCCATCCAGAAATGGAACAAGAAATCGAAGATAAATTTGGTTTTGAAGATGCTGACCTCTTTTACAAATTATTACTAGGATGCGATCCCAACGAATGGAAAGAAGCAATCATCTCAGAAATCAGTAGCAAAGATAAAACCGTTGCACCCGAAATCATCTTTCCCCTAGCGCGTCAAGACGATAAACACAACGTTGGCCAAATCTTCGACTGGGCACCAGAGAAAAGCCAAGGCTTACCCAGATCGAGTAATCACCAACTTTTAGTCCTGCGGCTGCGAGATGAAATTACTGCTAGCGCCAGCCTCCATCTTGTCCAGTATGTTAGCGAAGTTAATCAGCAAATTAATTCGGAAATAGAAGGCATTTTGGATCAAATTATTCCTAGTTTGCAAAACCTCTCAAAAAAAGAAAGTTTGCTGAGATATCTGGCGGCTGGGGAATTGCCATCTGAAATAGAAATTCCTACTTGGTTGCAGGTTCTTTCAGACATTGCGGCTGTTTCTTACTCAGATGATTTCAGGTAAGCCAACCGAGAAAATGACTGATTGCGATTGGCTACGGATATGAGGATGTATTTGTGAGACGCGATGCGATTTTTTATACAATTTTCAAGCGTGTACCAGGGTTGCTTTTCGAGTTAGTAGAACAGCCACCAGCAGAAGCTAGTAGCTATCGCTTTGAATCAGTTGAAGTTAAAGAACCAACATTTCGGATTGATGGAGTATTTTTACCTCCACCCGATGCAGCATCGCAGATGATCTTTTTTGCTGAGGTGCAATTCCAAAGAGATGAGTTACTGTACCATCGCTTTTTCACTGAATCCATGCTGTATATGTATCGTAACCCATCGCTTTACGATGACTGGTACGGAGTAATTATTTTACAGTCTCGCAGCTTGGAACCGGAAAACACCACTATTCACAGATCGCTACTGAATAGTTCTCAAGTACAACGGATTTATTTGGATGAATTAGGTAGTCCTGATGAGCAAAAAATAGGTATCAGTTTGATGCAGTTAACTATTGCCTCAGAGACTCAAATGGTGCAAGAAGCGAAACGTTTAATTGAGCGGGTGCAACAAGAGCAGATAACTGTCTTGGCTAAGAAGGAGATAATAGATGTAATCACAACGATTGCAGTTTATAAATTCGCAAACTTAAGTCGTGAAGAGGTAGAGGCAATGTTAGGAGTTAAGTTAGAAGAAACTAGGGTTTATCAAGAAGCTAAACAAGAGGGACGAGAAGAGGGACGAGAAGAACTAAAACTTGAACTTGTACCTCGGTTCTTAGCTCGTGGTATGTCGATGGAAGAGATTGCTCAATTACTTAGTTTAAGCATCGAACAAGTAAGACTTGCATCTGAGCAAGAATCTTCCACATCAACTTAGTAACTGCTGTAATTTTCATAGAGATGCTTAGTTTGAGCTACGCCTACATCCTTTCTATATAAAAGCGTAGGCGTAGACATCGCGCCAGATAAAAAAGCCAGTGCTAAAGAGAATCAGTGCTATAAAACCAACGATTAAAAGTTTTTACCACAAAGATTCTCTAAATTTGTAATTTTATGATACAACATTACAGTTTTTAGCCAGCTATAAAACAAACAACAGAAAGTGATAATATAATGAACCCTTTCCAATTGAACAACTATAGCGATCAAGAACCAAGCGAGAAACAACAAAAAAGATTTCCGGGATGGTTTGCTTTAGATTTTGGTACGTCGAATTCGACAGTCACACTTTTTGATCCAATTGAAGTACCGATCGCAGAAATTTTACCCAAGGAACAAGAAATGCGGTTGCGCGATCGCTTATCGCAATGGCTAAGTTCTCCCGCTTCAGTGGCTTTACCAGATGTCAGTGTTGATGATTGGGAAAAGTTCATCACAGAAATTAGCAAAAACCTGGAGATAGACCCAAGAAAATTGAGTGAAGTATTTGAAAGTGATAATAAAGAGCGATTTTTGGAAGCAATTCGCCAAATTGAACTTTCTTTAGGGAACAGCGAGAGATTCCGTCGTGCTGTCAGCAAAAAACTTTACCAAATCTATCATGAGGTTTTCCGCGTCCCTACCCTAGAGTCCCAAAATCTGATCCCAGTTGTACTGGATATCGATCGCCGCGATACGGAAATTCCTAGTGAGTCGGAAATTTCGCAGTTAGGGGACTTAAAACTGCTGATGGGTAGGGAAGCTAGAGATAACAGAAAAAAAGCGATCGCTCAAGGTACAAGCAGTTCTTTAAAGGAAATTATCAGCAGATTTCACCATTCACCCAAGCGCTATTTTGGTCAGGAGCGTTCTTTTTCAGTTATTTTGGATGGTGAAGAAGAAACAATTACCGCCAACCAACTAATCCAATCAGCTTGGGCGCATTTAATCGAGTTAACTGAAGATTATCGCCAACGCGCCCGACGCAGGTTTTCAGAAGGGGATTTTTTAACAGCAGTTGTCACCTACCCCACTGTCGCCCCACCAGTTGTTCGCAAGGAAGTTAAGGAATTAGTTGAGCAGTTGGGAATCGATGATGTCCAAACGGCTTATGATGAAGCCGTTTCTGTGGCAATATTCTTTTTATGGCGAGAATTTGGCGGTAATCTCAACATTGGTATTGAGTCATTCAAAACTCGCTGTCGCCAAGCAGGAAACAAATGGTCACAAAATGTCCTCGTTTTGGATATTGGCGGGGGAACCACAGACTTAGCTTTAATTGAACTGACTTTAGAAGATAAAACTCCTACTTTTGCTGATTATGAAGACCGGGGTTTAGGAGGACGTTACTATAAACTTACTCCCAAACTATTAGGCTCATCTGGTCATTTACAGCTAGGTGGTGAGTTAATTACACTGCGAATTTTTAGATTATTAAAAGTTGCGATCGCAGACTATTTATTGACAGCAGTCACAACAGGTGATATTGAAAGCGAAAAGCTAGAAGATTTAATTAGCTCTGAATTAAATGAGCGCTTCTTAGAACAAGGCAAATTCAAAAGTGGTAGTCTTTTAAAATGTCTGGATAAAGAGAATCCAGAAGGCGATATTGCTTATAAAGATGCCCTAGATACTGCCGAAAAAGTATTACCTACCCGTTGGCAACAAGCACCCCAACGTCTACAATCCTTTTATATTCTCTGGGATCATGCAGAAGCAGCTAAACTTAAACTTGGGCAAAAGCCACCAGTAGAGAATTCTTTATTAACCTTTACACTTTCTGAGCAGCAAATTTCTGAATTGCTCACCCAAAGCGCCGTTAAATTGCAAGTCCAAGATCCAAATAGTATCTGCGTCACCCTAGATAACCAACAATTTGAACGAGCCGCCGTATCAGGAATTAAAGAAGCGATCGGCATTGCCAAAGGATTAATGGAAAGTCGTTTGCGTCCCGATGATATAACCAAAGATTCTTGGAATTCTCAAAAAGTTGATTGGTTAATTCTGTCTGGTAAAACTTGCAATTTAGATATAGTTCAGCGCCAAATTTATCAAGAATTTAGTAAGTCTCCATATTTTGTCTGGAATCCAGAACGAATTACCTTTGTGTTGGAATTTACCAAGCTAGCTACCTCTGCCGGGGCTTGCTATGCTGAGAAACTGCGAAGATTGAGATTCGATCCAGAAGAGTCTAAAAGCTTGCTGCGAAAGGGAGCTAACCAGCTAGAAATTGATGTCAAAAACCTGTTTTATTATTTGCCTTGTAACTTCAAACGCAAAACCCAAAGCAACGATTTGTTGACTATATTCAAAGCGGGACAAGAACTCTATCAACTTGCACCTTGGGAAACTGTCGCTAAAGTTCGGACTCAGTGGCAAGGCATACAATTAACTAACATTATCTACCGTCAGGATTACGAAGAAGGAGATTTACGACTATGGGGTAGCTTTGACGGCAAAAACCTGATGAAGAAACTAGGAATGGAAGAAGTAGAGTTTCTGAAAAAAGTCAAAGTCCAGTTTGAGATTGACCAAACTCTTGAATTTAACGTGTTACTTTGTCAAGGAAATCCCCATTATTTAATAGATGTTCCTGGGATTGATTTAGGATCAGTAGTTTCAGAAACTTCAACACTATTTACTGATGGCAAATTGAACTGGAATATCGCTTTAGAGCGTCCTAATAAGAACTTGAATGATGGTGATATTGCCATCAATGTTATTGAGTCTGCAACTGTCGATCAACCAGACGCCTATCATCTAGTATTTGAAGTAGGAAATGATGATAGTAAATTGTTCCAAAAATTTCACTATTTGCGCGATGGGGTGACGCAACCAGGAACGGGGTTAATTAGTAATCCCTTACCTCCCTTCCCACAAACTGGCCAGCACACCTTCTATATTTATCAAACTGATGCCGAAACTAACAGCAAAAAATGGATCAGAATTGGCTCACTGAGTAAACCAGATATAACTACAGATTACCCTTGTCAATATCGTGTGACTCTTGACGATCAAGGAATTTTGCGGATGCATGCTGGTGAAGTCCCTTACTGGACAGCACAAAATCAAGACTGTCTCAAGCAAGAAGGATGTGTTTATCGTGCTGAATTAGAGTTGCAACCTAATGAAGTTGATAAAGAACGCGATCCCTTTTGTGGCATACATTAAACCTCTGCGTTCCTCTGCGTTGAAAAAATTAAGATTTTAAACGCAAAGGGGCGCGGAGTGAACGCAAAGGTACGCAGAGGTTTGCCAAGTTTTATTCGCTACGAAAATATTTGGAGGTGATATTTATGCAGCACTTGCGTCAATTATTAGAAATAGAAAACTCAGAATTAGCCCGATTATTACGGTTTAGTTTGTATGGATTAAAGGCTACTTTAAATCAGGCTCGTGCAGAATTTCCACTAGATCCAGGAGCCAAGGTATGCGATGAAGTGCTGCAAGAACTTCATAACCTGTTACAACCTGTACCCCCACAGCAAAAAACTGGTTGGGAAGATACGCCAGATGAGTTAAAACTAAGTCACCTCCGAGAAGCTTTCGATTCTGACTCAGAACTTAGCTATTATCTGGGTAATTCCCAACTGCAAAGCCAAACAGACTCAGATTTGTGGAATGAGATTCAACGCAAACTACTGCGAGTCCCAGAGGATTTGGCTGCATCTTGGCGACAGCGCACCTTGGATATGGCTGAAAAAGTTGGTGCGATCGCAGATAATTCTAACCTATATCAACTTCCCTTTATCCGCGATGAAATTATCTATCCCGGTCTTAGTGGTACGATTCAAACTCAGGGATTGACTTTGTATCAACAAGCGCTTTCAAATTCTCGGAATACTCAAGGTAATACATCCGATTTACCAGCAGCATTCCTATTTTTATATATGAATTTTATCGAAATAGACCCAGATTTACATCATGCTTTAAAGAGCGTTTTTGGCTTTGATGTTATCTCTTTACAATCAAAACCCGAACAGCGCGATCAATATATTGAGGCTTTAAGCGATCGCTTCCAACGCACTCAAAAAGCTGAGAAAAATACTGATGCCCTATCAATTCTGCGTGCCTGGATTGACATGGATGAGGCTATACATTCACTAGTATTTGTACCACCTGCTGAACGCTATTCTTGGTGGGGAAAGCTACAACACGAATCACGACGCATCCTCAAAAAAGTTGCTGATGAGGCAATTAATGCAGGTAATGAAGTGCGAATTCGGCAATTATCGGGACTTTATGCAGATATCTGTGCCTTATCCAAGGATGACTTACAACTAGATTGTGGTGGTATTCCTAGCGAAGTGTTAACTTGTCTTCGCGTATATGCGCGAATTAATCAAGAAGAATCTCCAGGCCGTGTAATATTTCGCTCATCACGCTAATAAAATTTTCTGCTAAAGGAAAGGCAGACAATTTTACAAATCGCTGCCTTGCCTCATCATCTAATGAAGGTAAAAACGTTTAAATCTATAAAATGCCCCAGAAGTGTAAAATCCCTTGACCAGAAAACACTTCAAGTGCAACAGCAGATAAAAAACCAATCATTGCAAAACGACCGTTCCAGTTTTCGCTCTGAGGAGTGAAGCCCCAGCGCAAAGCATTAGGATCTTCTGAAACTGAAGGCGTAGTCTTCTTAACATCTGCCATAAATAATACTCCGAGCTTTTATGTTGTAACAGTTATAACTGCCTGTAAAGTAATGTAACAGATTTTTACGAGAATGCAACATAAAATCAAGGCAAAATTCAGTAGTATATATTACGGGTACGTAGTTTTATGTTAAAAGGTTTCAGATGCCTAATAGCAAGTTACTTATACCTCATTACCAGAGAAAAATAGAGGTAAGACAAAGGCTGTCAGAATTCCACCCAATACAATCAACTCAATAATTCTGAGGGAAAAATTGTTTTGCATCAGATTATTCATCCCCGCACCGAAGTTAGCTTGTAAACGACTCAACCAACCACGGAAACGACTAGACCATTGAGCAGGACTATCTTCTGGGCGAAACTTCCACGAAAACATGGAGAGTAACAATGGCGCACCACCCACCTTGGTAGACATCAAAACATGAATTGCCACACAGCAAACCATGACAACCCACGCACTAAGGTGAAGAGAATACCAAATATGATCCAACTGCCCTGCGGGGAGCCACTCTTCCTTCATCATCCTGCCAGAGTTTACAGCCAAAATAGCAGCGATGAGCATGAGAGTATTTGCCAAACGTTGTAAGCTAACCCACCAAATCGGCTTGCCAACCTGGGTTAGTTGCTGTAAAGAATCAGATTGGAGCAGGCGCTTTTGTCCAGCATGAAAGCTGTAGAGGGCAAAAACTGGCAGAAGAAGCAAGAAACATAAAGCAAAAGTGCCGTGAATGCCTTGAATATCAGCTATTTGAGGAAACGGTATCTTGCCAAATCGTCCATCGTATGAATTGTAAACTAGAAATCCGGTAATAATTGCTGCGATCGCCAAAATTCCACTTACGCCATGAATAATTCGCAATAATAAAGGTTGATAGGGTGCAGAACGGGGCATCGCAATTATTTAATGAGTGGAATATGATCGCACACTCTTTTAATTGGAGTTAAAAGTCAACTGCGAAAATTCTCGCCAAGTGTGCAATTGCTCATTATTCTAAGTTACGTTCATTCACTTCAGAATAAAGTTTAACTGAAAAAATACTTAAATTTAGCTATGACTTTCGCATACCATGAATACCTGAGAAAATCCTGAGAATTAACTAAATTTTCTCAAGGGATAAATTTATGAAAATCATGGCTTTGTTTCACATAGGCTTCAGTCCTAACTGAAATACTTTAGATGTTCGGGATAACTCAAACGCCAGGAATAATAAATAAAACTAGCCCCCTACTCATAATTTTTGCCTTAGTTTGTGGAGTATGTGTATCGCCTTCTTGGTCTTGCTGGATGTTCTTAAAGCTGTCACCCCGTCAGTGCGTTGACTTTCGCCACTCCGTGGGCTTGCGTATTAAAAATAACAGTTAAAGAGAGTTGCGATCGCTTTTACTACTATTATTCAAAGTCGTGTTAGAACCGAAGGCGTTTGATGAATCTGCCTGTAACTTAGTTTACTCCGATCAATCAATACAAAAATAACCATTTAAAGGACGAAAGAAGACTATGAACTGGAAAACATTTGCTTTAATTGCTGGTCTGATTTTAACTACCAGTCTCACTGCTTGCTCTAGCAGTCCTGCAAGCAACAATCAAATTGCTCCTGAAGCCTCTCCTGCTATGAGCAAAGACAAAGCCGGTGATGCAATGGGCAAAGATGCGATGGGTAAAGACAAAGCCGGTGATGCAATGGGCAAAGATGCGATGGGTAAAGACAAAGCCGGTGGTGCAATGGGCAAAGATGCAATGGGTAAAGACAAAGCCGGTGGTGCAATGGGCAAAGATGCGATGGGTAAAGACAAAGCCGGCGATGCGATGAGCAAAGATAAAGCGGGTGATGCGATGAAGCAATCGCCTGCTTCCACCAAGCCCTAGCCATAACTAGCTTTGCATCTTTGCATCTCACTTTTCTTGTACTGGGTACTAGGACTGGTTAGCCAGGAAAATCCTGATTCCAATCCCTATACTTTGGCGCTTTGACCTCAACAAGAGAAATTCTGATGAATCACAATCTGCTCCGCCGACGTAAGTTACTTTTTTATCTTGGGTTAGGGGTTGTCGGAATCGGTGCAGCTACAACAGCTTTTCCCAACTTCAGAAAAGTTAATGTCCCTTCTATCTCTCCTGCAAATCTGAACAATACACAAGACTCAGAAACTATTGCAGCGAAACCTCCAGCAGGCAAGAGTCTGCCAGAATTTCAGGGTATTAGTCAGTGGCTTAATTCTACACCTTTGTCAATAGCTGACCTCAAAGGCAGTGTTGTTCTGATACAGTTTTGGACTTTTGCTTGTATTAACTGCCAGCGTACACTGCCCTACATCACAAGATGGCATCGGCAGTATGAGTCGCAAGGACTCAAGGTGATTGGCATCCACGCACCAGAGTTTGCTTTTGAGCGAGATACAAACAATATTAAAAAGGTGTTACAACAACACCAAATTACCTATCCGGTTCCAGTTGATAACGAATATAAAACTTGGAACGCTTACGAAAATCAGTATTGGCCCCATCTGTTTTTAGCTGACCGTCAGGGCTTGTTGCAATATGACCATATTGGTGAAGGGGCGTATGAAAAAATAGAGCAAACTATCCGCCAGCTATTGGGGTAGAAGGAATTATGACGACTTCTACTTTATCAATCAGTCTGGCTTTATTGGGGGGAGTTTTGAATGTGCTTTCACCCTGTGTTTTACCGATTTTGCCTGTGGTATTGGGGCGATGTCTGACGACAAGCCGCTCCGCGTCTACGCTCCAATCCCATACCTACGGCCCAGTAGCACTGGTAGCGGGATTAATCACTAGTTTTGCATTAGCAGGTAGTTTACTAGGTGTAACAGCAAGCTGGTTTACAGGCTTGGTTAATTTATTACGCAATGGAGCGATCGCACTCCTCTTATTTTTAGGATTACTCGCAATTTTCCCCACCTGGAGTTACCGAATATTTAGTTATATTCCATTTGGCAAGTGGACTAAAAAACCTGCACGAATTGGACTTATGGGAGAGTTTTTGCTAGGAACCCAGTTGGGACTTTTGTGGACTCCCTGCGCTGGGCCGGTTTTGGGGGGAATTTTAGTCCTAGCAGCAGTTAATCATCAAGTCGTAAGTGCATTTTGGCTACTGGTTGCTTATGGAATCGGAGCAGGTTTGCCTCTTTTAGCGATCGCCTACGGTGGGCGAGTATTCAGCCAACGAATGCTCAATCTCCGCTCCTATAGTACAGCTTTGCAGAAAATTGGTGGCGTAGCGATCGCAGCCACAGCAATTGCTATTCTTCTCGGTTGGGATGTCCAAATACAACTTTGGCTGGCTCCATTTTTTCCTACTCAAGCTCTGTGAGACAGCCATAACCAGTGCCAATTTTAGATTGCCAATTTTAGAGTTTGGATTAGAAGACCCAATCCGAAAGTCTAACTGGGAACAATCTAAAAATCCAAAATCCAAAATCCAAAATTGGTATGACCTCATCTAAACGCAAAGCCCGCTCAACACCAAGCCAGACTTTACTATCCAAAACCTTTCACTGGATTAACATCATCAGTCTCATCTTGATGATTGCTAGCGGACTGCAAATCTATAATGCCAACCCGGTATTTGGAGGGCGTGCAGGTTGGCGTTTTCCTGACTTTCTGTTGTTAGGAGGTTGGTTAGGAGGTGGAAGACACTGGCATTTTGCTGCTATGTGGCTATTTTCGCTGAACTTACTTTGGTATGGACTTTATATTTTTATAACTCGTCGTTGGCAGCGTCGCTTTGCCGATCGCGGTGACTTAAAAGCGTTGCAAGTCAGCCAAAACCCAAAGCGCAAGAACTACGCATGGCATCGGCTAGTTTATACTGCTATTATTCCAGTGCTGCTACTAGCAATCTTGAGTGGTTTGGCGATGTACAAACCTGCCCAACTGTATTGGCTTTCCGGGCTGTTTGGTAGTTGGCAAACTCTACGTACTGTTCACTTTATCACTGTTCCCACAGTCATATTGTTTACAATTGTTCATTCCTTACTTGCCCTGAAGGTAGGAAGCATCCGTTTAGTGAAATCTATGTTTCTGTAGAGGTTTTATGAGTCTGATTCTTCCAAAACGTACCCTATCTCGTCGTCGGTTACTGCAAGTATCTGGACTTTCAGGCGTAGGTTTTCTTTTAAGTGGCTGTGGGACAAATTTGTTCTCAGATAATCTGCGGCAAATATCTGAGCCACTAAACCAAAGTCTTGAAGCACTGTTGTTAACTCAAAAACCTATACCTGAATTTCCTGTCAGTGCCATAGAAGCAGATAAATTGCTGGTTAATACCTTTGACTTCACCCCGCAAATTGATCCGGCGCAGTTTCGCTTAATAATTGATGGTGAGGTCAATAATGCGATGCAATTGAGCATGGCAGATATTCAAAAACTTCCCTTGACTTCAATGGTGATTCGCCATGTCTGTGTTGAAGGCTGGGCTGCGATCGTTCAATGGGGAGGCGTGCGATTACGAGACTTAGTAGCGTTGGTGCAGCCTAAGTCAAATGTCCGCTATGTCTACTTCAAATCTGCTGATGGCTATTATGAAAGTTGGGATCTTGCTTCTGCCATACATCCCCAAACTCTCATGGCTTATCAAAAGAATGGACAACCCTTATCGGTTGATAATGGTGCGCCCATGCGCCTAGCATCTCCAATTAAACTGGGCTACAAGCAAAGCAAGTGGATAACTCAAATTACATTTGTCAGCAATTTATTGCCTACTAAAGGCTATTGGGAGGATCAGGGCTATGAGTGGTTTGCAGGGCTATAAGGCAATACAGTTCAGTTAAGCATTTCTCCCTTCTCTTTCTTCTCTTTCTTCTCTTCCTTTGCGTACTTGGCGTCCTTCTCTAACGAGACGCTGCGCGTTGGCGGAAGCCTCTCGTAGAGAAGGCGGTTCGTTAAAAAAATTGACTTTGACAAAAAGTTAAGCCTTAACTGAACCGTATTGGGCTATGAGGTAGGCAAAAAGCTAATCTAAATCTGGTTCAACACCTAGCGATCGCAGTTGTGCTATCAACCGTTCTGATCGTTGTCTTTCCTTTTCAGCCCGTTGACTTTCTTGTTCTATAGAAGTCAATACCCAGCCACCTGTCCAATCATACCACCGTAACCACGGCTGTTCTACATCTTGATAGCGTCCCTGCCAGACACCCAAGCCTAATTCTAGTTCTGGTATCCAAAAGCGTGGCTCTGACAGTGCTATCTCAGCATAACGACCACCGTCTAACTTAAATACCCTTAACTGATATTTGTACCGATCAAATACTACATAATAAGGAACACGTAGAATCCGCTCATATACTTCCCATTTTCCTGGTGGTTGCTTGATATCTCGCAATGTCTGCCCTAAGTCTTCCTTTTCAGTACCTGGAGACAGCAATTCAACCACAATGAAAGGATCAACTCCCTCTTGCCAAACGACATAACTTAAGCGTAAATCTCGTTGTTCATAGAGACGGGAAACGCCTAAAACGGCAAACCAATCTGGCCGCTTATACCACAGTGGATAGCGCGGATCGTAATAAAGATTCAGATCGCTAGCAACAAATATCTCATCACTAGGATAATTTTTGGGACGAAAGGTTTCGTCTAACAGACGAGGTTGCAATAAATGAAACTGATCGGGCAAACCAGGCTCCTCAGAATCTTCACTGGGAAGATCATACATGGTCGGCAATACATCTTTTGGCGATCGCGGCGGGTCAGTTTGATACATCATAAAGCAATCCTGACGATGAAACTCTCAGTTCTATTATGATTCAATTGTTTTTGAGTAACTCAACACCTTGCAGAACGAGGCAGCATAAATTTCTCGCCCTCCGCCGCAAAGTTGCCGCGAACCATCAGCACAGTTTCATCAAATGCGTGGGTGAATGCTTGCACATCTTTAACATCAAGAAGTTCTGGACTAAAATAAATCACTACTTCTTCAATGGGTTGAGGTATCTTACTAAGAATATTCTTCAAAGAACATATCTGCGTTGTAACTAAATCGAAAAGATGAAGTCGGGTATCTTCAGAGACTACAAAATTAATTCCAGCAAATCCAGAAAAAGAGAAATTATAAATGGATAGCAAGGGCGTAAGGTCTCGCGCCTCCAACAATTAAATTATTGTGTTTAACCCAATATTTATCAAGCCTGAGTCTCTTCAAATAAAACTAAGCCATACTTCTCACCAGTAGGCAAAAAGCCTATTCCTCGATAAACTGCTTGGGCTGCTTGGTTATTATCACCTGTAAACAGAATGGCACGTTTTACTCCCTGCGATCGCGCATCTAACAACGAGCCTGCTACGACACTTTTGCCGTACCCTTTACCCCGCAGCGCTGGCGGTGTCCAGACTCCACCAATTTGCACAATATCAGGTAGGCTGGCATTAAAGGCAGAGTAAGAAACAGGAGTATCTCCTGCTACCAAAACCCAATGCATAGCCGTAGCTTGATGTGCTTCAATTGTGAGACGGCAAGCAGATTTTAAACTAGGAATATCTCTTTTTCCTAAGGTTTCCACACTATAGGCAACACGCCATTCAGTAAGTAATTCCAACTCTTCTGGACGTGGTAAACGACACTGCACCTTTGCCGATGCTAAAGCTTGAGGTATTTGTAAGTCACGCAATGTAAGAGAAAATAATATCTCAGACTCATCAAGCTGAGTTGGTTGCTTACTAAGTCCCAAGACGCTTTTTGTTGCTTCAACCTGTGCTGCTGGCCCACTAATTCCAGAGATAGCACGTCCAGATTGTGCCACAACTGCTTGTACCACTTCTGGTAAATATGCAGGGGCTTGGACTATTAGCATCCCATTCCAAAAATGGGCTGCAACTGCCACTATAGTTTCATTCGTGTAGGCTGCTACGTAAGTTCCTTGAAATCTTGCACCTTGATCAAGCAGTCCCGCAGATCGCAAATTAGAGCGCAAAAACATAGAAGTATCGGTGTGCTGGAAGAGGAATGCTTCCAGTGATACTTCATCTCCAGGGTGCAGGGTTCTCAAAGTAGGCACAAAAAACTCCTGAGTATTCAATTCAGTTTACCAAAGTGGCGGTTTTGGGAATAATAGCCATGCCACCTGTGATATCGTGTCCGCTTTCCGTCTATGCAAAAAGTACACTCAAGGGTACTATTCACAGCCTAATCGTATATTCCATGCTAAAAAGTGATTAAACAATTCACAATACGGTTCAGTTAGCCATAAAAACCTTAACCTGCGTAGGTTGGATTGAGGAACAAAACCCAACATCAAGCGTTAATTGTTGGGTTTCACTTCCCTACGGGACGCTGTTCGCGTTCGTTCAATCCAACCTAGTATTATCCTTTAATTGAACTGTATTGAAACAACTCGTAGTTCATAATTCATAATGACGAATTATGATGATGGATGCAAGCGACGACTAAGCAAAAACAAAGTGGATTCTTAAAACTAATTTACAAATATTTACTAGGCACTTTACAAAACAATTGGAGAAAACATGATCCATAATCAAAATGTAGCTGAGGATAACTGGAATTTAGATGAAAGCAGAACACTCATTCAGGCACTGATAAAAGATTTTTATAAGAATAACTTAAATAGTTTTGCAGATCCAAGTAAACAAGAGGGATTAATCGCAGCAGGAAAAGAAATATCTCAAATAATTATCTTGTTTAATAGGCTTCAAAAGCTGATCAATAGAAATACTCCACGAAATATTTGGTGGGACAAAATACCGAGAGTATTTATCCCTGACAATCGGGATAAGGTTCAAAGAGAACTGGCTGAACTCTCTAAAGCTTTAATATTCGCAATAGAAGCTCTGCGTGAATCATCATCGAATATAAATATTGGTCAAGCTATTAGATTTGATGTTGAACAAATTGTTTGTAAATATGAACATCCTCTCACAGGATTTATCATCAACCCATTTCTATCTGTTCACCGTTCACCATCAACGACTACTAAAGTTATTTTTGGACTTATAAGTGCCGTTTTTATATATGGAGGAATTACTTCTTCTTCTATCGCAGGGCTTTGGATTTTCTCAGAGGTTGTTAATTATTACAATAACAATAATTATAATATTAACAAAAAGGCATTACAAAGTGAAATAAAAGAGATCCAAAAATATACAGATAAGCGGGTAGAGCAAATCCAAAATAAAGCTGAATCGAATGATCAATCAGAAAGCATAAATTCTACTTCCGACAATAATGTTAATAAGTTGAAAACAAACAAAGAAGAAATTAAAGAACTAGGCATTATATCACAAAAAAATGCAGAGTTTAAGAGTACAGAGCTAACAACACTAAATAGTAATCTTGCTGAATTAAATGCACAATATAGCAAAAGACAATCTGTAAATGAGAAATATAATGAATTTCTTCTCCAACTAAGTTTAGCTATTTCAGCAGGTACATTGGGTAGTATTATCAGTATTTTAATCAGAATTGAAGAATTTCAAAATAAAAAGTATTCTGATCCACTAACTCCATTTCTTGTAGGTGCTTTTAAACCAATGATTGGAGGAGCATTTTCTGTTTTGTTTTTAGCCTTAATTAACTCTGGAATAATATTAATGTTTATTAATCCAAGTGTCTTTAAGCTAAATCCAACTACTAATCAAGAATCGTCTCAAGATCAACAAAGGTCTTTAATTTTTGTGATAGCATTCGTTGTTGGTTTTAGTGAAAGACTTGCAAAGGATTTTATAGGAAAAGCAGAAGAAATTGCAGGTGGGAATCGAGATAACCCTGAAGCTAAATTCGCTACTGCTGAATTATCAACTGCTGTAAATGATTCAATTACGTTGCAAAAATAAGTAGTGAATAGTGTAGTCGTTTCAAATATATCGCCAAATCAACTATAGGATCTTGTAGTTCGGCAATTGCATGAATTGCTATTGCCTCTGCTGACTGTTAACGGGATGCTACCAGTCCGAGTGTAGTAGTTTGTAAATTAACATTTAAAGTGGCGTTATCCAATAAGTAATACCTCTATTAGCTTGTTTATTAAAACCAAATAGAGGTAGATTATCTTCAGGCAACCCGATATAAGTCCAATGTGGAACATCGTTTTCTACAGTCTGAAACCAACCATTTTCATTGAGAGCTTTTCTTTGTTTTTGACTAGATACGCGTAAATCAATTGCTAATCCCCAGAGATGTTGTGAAGTTCCGGGAGGCGCAACTAAACCGAGAATTTTTGTTTCTTTACCTTGTTGAACTTTTGCTAAAACTTGATTGTTCGCATATTTGTGCCAAAACCTTAAATTAGTGTTGAAAGTGCGAGTACAATCACCAGAGCCATAGCCAGATTTTAGCGGAATCTGTTGTTGGATTCGCGCTTTATTTAAAGCATCAGCCGCCGATTTTTGTAAGTAACAGTCGTTAGTACCATCAACATGACTCATTGTTAAACTAGCTTGAAAAGTTTGGGTTTCTTGTTCATTAGCAAAGATATCTTTTGGCGGTAGTTTAATCCTGACATCTGGATTTACAAAGGCTGCGCCATACATTCGTAGCAAAGTATATTCATAAGTACCAGCCTGGGGAACTGTCGATAACTTTCTAGCGATCGCAGATAAAAAACGCTCTTTATTATTTAATTTTTGGTCGGGAATAAATGGTTCTGATATTGTCTCTTTAGAGGTATCTGTACAAGGTAATGAATTAGTACTCAAGCATCCATTTAATGGTTGGGCAGTTATAGCAACTTTGTGGTGGGTAATTTCATTACTAGCGACTAAAACAAAAATCATCAATATAACTATACTGATGAAAGTTGCCTTTCGGATAGCTCTAGTAAGATTTCTTTTCTTCTTGATAGTGATTTTCATTTTTAAATAATTACTTAGTTTATTCAATAATAAAATTAATTAGCTTCTGACCAGTCTCTGTGATTGATGAGTTGAAACTATAGATATTTATCGACTTCTAAATATTTTTATGCAATTTATATAAAAAATATAACAGGAATAAATTAAATAGTGTCAATGTCTAATCATGTGAACAATAGCTGTATAAGCAACCCGGAATGTTGTCACAAATTTTAAGAAAGATGATATTTTTTCCTTAATACTCAAGCTTAAAAATGGAAAATTGCCTTTATTTGAGTACTAGTAAATTTGATAACTTTTTTATCAGAAAGATACATCCATGAAACCACTGGAACAGTTAAAATTGAAAAGAACTCTAAGCTTGCTGATCCTGTAAGTATGACCATGCACAATTCCGTTGAATTCCAAGACGCTTTTGATGTCATAGTCGTCGGTGCAGGTCACTCCGGTTGCGAAGCAGCTCTCGCCTCTGCACGCCTCGGTTGTCGTACCCTGCTATTGACGCTCAACTTAGATAAAATCGCTTGGCAACCTTGTAACCCAGCAGTGGGTGGCCCGGCCAAATCCCAGTTGACCCATGAGGTAGATGCACTGGGCGGAGAAATTGGTAAAGTAGCAGACCGCACCTACCTGCAAAAACGTATCCTCAACTCTTCACGAGGGCCTGCTGTTTGGGCATTACGCGCCCAGACGGACAAGCGCGAATATGCAGCAGTGATGAAAAATATTGTTGAGAACCAAGAAAACTTGACAATCCGCGAAAGTATGGCAACAGACTTGGTACTGGGTGCTAACGGTGAAGTCATCGGCGTTGAAACTTATTTTGGTGTGGGGTTCCAATGTAAAGCAGTTATCTTGACAACTGGCACCTTCCTGGGAGGCAAAATTTGGGTTGGGAACAAATCAATGCCAGCCGGACGGGCTGGAGAATTTGCGGCTGAAGGATTGACACAAACCCTAAATCGCCTCGGATTTGAAACCGGAAGGCTTAAAACTGGAACCCCAGCACGGGTAGACAAGCGATCGGTAGATTATAGTAAAATGCTCATCCAGCCAGGGGATGAAGATGTGCGCTGGTTCAGTTTTGACCCAGAGGCGTGGGTAGAACGGGAACAAATGCCTTGCTACATCACCCGCACAACCGCCGAAACCCATCGCTTAATTCAGGATAATTTACACCTGTCGCCCGTTTATGGCGGTTGGGTGGAAGCTAAAGGGCCGCGCTATTGTCCCAGTATTGAAGATAAGATTGTGCGCTTTGCTGATAAGGAAAGCCATCAAATCTTTATTGAACCGGAAGGAAGAGATATACCTGAACTTTATATCCAAGGCTTTTCCACAGGGTTGCCAGAAAATTTGCAACTGCAAATGTTGCGGACTCTCCCTGGTTTGGAAAAATGTGTGATGCTGCGTCCGGCTTATGCTGTGGAATATGACTATTTACCAGCAACTCAGTGTTACCCCACGCTGATGACCAAGAAGATTGCGGGGCTGTTTTGTGCTGGGCAGATTAACGGCACCACGGGTTATGAAGAAGCCGCAGCTCAAGGGCTGGTGGCAGGAATTAATGCAGCTCGGTTTGTTCGCTCTCAAGAGATGATTGTATTTGCCCGCGAGCAAAGTTACATTGGGACGCTAGTTGATGACCTGTGTACAAAAGACCTGCGGGAACCTTACCGAATGCTTACTAGTAGGTCAGAGTACCGATTAATATTGCGTTCTGACAATGCCGACCAACGTTTGACAACCTTGGGAAGGGAAATTGGTTTAATTGACGATCGCCGTTGGGATATATTTACCGAAAAACAGGGTAATATCACCACAGAAAAACAAAGATTGCAAACTACACGAGTTAAAGAACATGATGAAATTGGAATAGCGATCGCATCTAATACCCAACAATTAATTAAAGGTTCCATTACCCTTAATGACTTGCTGCGCCGTCCGGGATTCCATTACGTTGACCTCGACAGGTTCGGACTGGGAAACCCCAACCTCAAACGCGCCGAGAAAGAAGGCGCAGAAATTGACATCAAGTATTCTGGCTATCTCGCTAGGCAACAAAATCAGATTGACCAAATTGCCCGCCAAGCACACCGCCAGTTACCTGCGGATTTAGATTACACAACAATTGATACTCTTTCCAAAGAGGCACGGGAAAAACTGACTCACGTAAAACCACTCACTCTTGGTCAAGCTGCACGTATAGGTGGTGTAAACCCAGCAGACGTTAATGCTTTATTATTATATCTAGAATTGCGTAGAACCAAGAGCCAGAGAGAGTTTCCAGCCTTAGCTTAACACAAACCTCATAAAGACTGAGTATAGTAGTAGGGAGGGAGATTGGTATGATAGATGACATAAACATTAGTACTGCATCATCAACAATCCCCAGATGAAAGTTGAGTTTAATACCAACACTCAATCAACTCGTCTCAATAGGACGGGGATTGGATGTTTCATTATTCAGGAGGCAGAGGGCAGGAGGCAGGAGGAAAGAAGTATGAATAAAACTTTAGTTGTGGGTTATTACCCAGTTTAAAAAGAAGATACTGGTACCAGACGCGTCGGGCGAGATACAAAGCGTCCTTGCTTGAATCTCACACAGTTGCGTTGCGTGTGGCTTACTCCTGCCTCCTGCCTCCTGCCCTCTGCCTCCTCTTATAATCCTAATTTCCAGGCAGTAGGGGCGGCGTTTCCCCGTCCTAGCAACAACCCAGAACGTCTATGTTAAAAGAAGCCAGCACCCGTCTCATAGTACCAGAACCATCAGAAGACTTAATCGCCAACGAGCCTTGGTCGATAGATAACTATGCTGATGGCCTAATGGATGAACTTTTTGCCGATATCGACTACATTCTGGATGTTAGCGGTAATCTGCCTTCTCAAACCGTTAGGCACAGCAGTCAGAACAAATCGAGCTATTCTGTTGGTGGGGTTTCTCCCCAAGTTCAACGCCAGTCGTCTTCAGAATATGTGGCTCGACAAACAGTTACAATACCCCAAATTATCTTACCGAACACACTCAACCAGCCAGTCCAGTCAGTTGCTCAAGAAAAACACAAGCAATTGAGTACCGTCGTGCTTGACACCACCACCGTCACACCAATTAGTAGAAAGCGGCAAAAAACTAGTCCTGCTTTGGGCAAACTGCTGATTGTGGGAACAACTTTAGGTGTGGCGATCGCTGGTATTATCTACCTGGTACAGTCTGGAGTTGTATATCTTTTAAATACCAAATTACCAGAATCAGTTCTTCTAATACCGCAACCACAGTCACAGCTGCCCGTAAAAACAGAAATTGAGGCAGAGTTAGTTGACTATATGCTCCAAGCACTAGCAGTTATAGATAAGCAAGGAGCAACATCCAATCAAAAATCTTTGAGACAAGGATTCTCCAGTCAGGCAAATACTAACCAAATAGCCCTTGGTAACGAGCAAGCAACTGGTAATCTCCCAGCACTTCCACTTCTAGCTAACAATACGCCACCAGCCCCTAACCGTTCTGGAAGTGTTGTTGAGCGCATCTACGTTCCTGTTTATCAAGCGCCGTCACCCATGCGCTACGCCCTACCTGCTATTCCTGGGACGCCCACACTTCTACCACGAGTTGCCAGTGCGTTACAGGGATCTCAACCTAATGTGGTGAAAACTGCTCTGAATACGGTGCGACAAGCTGCCAAGCCTGTAACCGTCAATATGTTAGCTGCGGCTGTACGAGCCGAACTCAAACCTGTGGCGGCGAAAACTGCACCCATTAGCGTGCGGCAAACACCTAAACCTCTGCCTGCATTACCAGTAGTTCCATTACGGGCAGCACTGGCACCAGAGTCAGAACCAACTATTACCCAGGAACAAGTATATCCACCAACTGCGATCGCAGAGGCTCCTAGTAATACCTTAGAGGGATTGCTAGAGTTGGGTAACAAATCAGCTGCTTTGTTTAAAATCGATGGCGTGACTCGCCGCATCAATATGGGTGAAAGCATTGGCTCAAGCGGTTGGACATTAGTAGATGTGAGTAATGGCGAAGCTGTCATCCGGCGTAACGGCGAAGTGCGATCGATTTACGCAGGGCAGAAATTGTAAAAGTTCTTCTGTCAGCAACTCTTCCAAGCACCAAAAACCAGACTTTCTATTAGGTTCTTGCTGGTGGGTTAATTTCAAAGTGAATATGATGATCGTGACCAATCATCTGGGTACAAAGCCCCTCTTGAATTAGCTTTTTATCATTGAAGAAAACTGCCCCCGCCTTTACCAATTTTTGCTTGCGAATAGACTTGAGAATAGCTCGCGTAGCATCTTGATCGTATTCCGAACTCGACCAAAAAATGCCGCCAAAAGCCCCATTAGTTTTGGGTAAGAAAACATCGCACATCATGCCAGTTTCATGCCCACTATGGTCGGGAGTATTACCTCCATAAGGCAGGCTAACATCATTAATTGCAAAGAAGGCAGCTTTGGGATGAGTCTTGCGATAACTATTTTGATAGTCTTGGGCAATTTCTTTGATCACCTCAACTAACCAGTGTGTTCCGTAATCGTGATTATCTTGGATTTCTGCCAGTTCACCGTTGACCAAACCATTGTCAGGGTCGCTGTTTGGCATTAATACCCAGCGTGGTGCATTAGCTGCTTGCAACCATCGATGAGTTATGCCACTAACATCAACTCGACCATCACCATTAACAGTACTGCGACCTGCAATAATTGATTGAAATAGTTTAATGGCGTCAAATAGTCCTCTGTCTCTGTCTGCACTTTTGGGATCGCCTACCCACGTATAGCCTAGTTCATACAATCGCCCTTTAACTGCTTTAACATCATCAGCTTTATTGACTCCGCCAATTCCCACACTACCACTGAGTTGAATTACCTTCGCTCCTGATAAATTGGATGCTGGAGGTTGTTGAGTCTTCTCATCGTCCTGATGGTCGAAAGGAACAATAACTTTAATTTTGATTTCTAGAGTTTGATCATCGACAGCAAGGATAATTTTGCGATCGCCTGATTGTTTAAAAACGAAATCAAATTGCCACCTGCCATTCTCTTTGATTGGTACATTAGGAGCGGGAAGTTTGTCATCAACTATCACCGACAAAAATTTACCAATATCAGCTAAAGGTGCTACTCCTTCAACTCTGAAACTTTGCCCTACTTCCACTTCTTGAGGGACACGAATTGGCTGAAGTTTTTCCACTAATGTAGGAATGACAAGTCTCTCTGCATTAGCCAGCAATTTCTGAGCCTCTGGAAGCAAGTTGACAACTTTACTGACATAGTTAGGATCAGTTGAATAGCCTTTACTTTTGAGAAAGCCAAGAAAGTTTTCTGGTGTATTGGTATGTTCTTCTAAGCCTTTATAAGGAGAGCGAGTTAAAAACTTCCAATAACCAATAATAAAAGCATCAATATCTGGGAATTTACAAAACTCAACTTCTTTTGGCTCTGAGGGGACTTTCATTTTCAAAGGTTCCGCAAACCCCTTCATATCAGGATCTCGCCATTTTAATCCAGCAAAATTATTAGCATTGACAGCAAGCTCACTTTCGCCTCTAGCAGATTCTAGTAACCATTGAGCGAGGTTAACTTCTTTTAAAATTTGCCGATTTATATCAGAAATCTTTTCAGATTTAATGCCAACTTGGGTAAAGATTGTTGTTAAATCTTTATGAAGATAGTTATTAACCAAATCATCTAATAATGACATAATTTTGTCCGATCATTTTTTTGAATAGTAATATCATGTCCGGTTAAACACTTGTCATTGCGAACGAAGCATTAGCGTAGTGAAGCAATCCCAAAACCTTTGGGATTGCTTCGCTTCACTTCGTTGCGCTCGCAATGACATATCGTAAGTGATTTAGCGGATTTAAAAATTAGTGGAAAATTAGTGGAAATTCCCAACTTGTGAGAAAAGTCAGGAATTTCGTTCGTTCCCAAGCATTTACATAGAATTCATTAATCTTTTTCTATAACTTTGCTATATCCAGCAAAAACAAAATGCTCATCTCTGTTTCCTTTACTTTTATCAGGCCACTTAACCCAATAATGGTTTTCCTCAAAACGGACATCTAAAATTGGATAATCTCCTGGCTCAATATCAAATAAAGATTCTTTGGGGATATCTGCTGCCTGGTCAGTAGAAGGCTTTAAAACAGTTTTTGTTGTGATTTCCAAAACATATTTTTTATCAGGTTTGGGTGCATCATCATCTGAGTCACCAATTAATCCATCTTTAATTGCCTCTGCCATTTTTTCGGCATCAAAGCGATTCATATCAGTTGTAGAGTCACAAAAGCAACATTCAATTAAAATAGCTGGCATATCTGTATTCTTCAGAACAAAGAAACCTGTATTTTTAACCCCTCTAGTATGAAAACCAAGTTTAACAATCTCTTTTAAAACTGATTGAGCAATTCCTTTTGATGTATTACTAATGGCAAAAATTTCTGTGCCATTGACGATACCGTTGAATTTATTAAAGTGAATCGAAACATAGACATTAACGTTATTGGAATTCGCCTTATTTGTTCGTTGTCTGAGAGAATCGGTTACACTACTAGCGCTTTTGGGGGTGCAATCAATAGCGGTATGACCTGCGGCTTGTAGCTTTTGTATCAGTTGTGTCCCAACTGCTTTAGTTAAAACATCTTCTTGTTTGATACCTGTTGCCCCTGTATCGTGAGGAGGACAATTGTGTCCCATATCAATACCGAATTTCATAGTGTTTATGTTCCTTTTTATAGTTTGAGAGGTATGAATTATCTTACTACATTGTATTACTTCTTAGCCCAAATGCGATCGCGATGTCAGTAAGAAAAAGTAGGCAGTTAATGTAAAAATTGTAACATTTACCTTCATTAAGTCCTGAAAAATAGAAATTTCATAAATCTAACCTAGACCTGAAGTAGGTTGACCTATGAAAAACTCCACACCACTTGCGGGATGGAGTTTTTGGGCAAGGTAAGAATTCCCAATGCCCAATTATCATCAATTCTGTTTCTGCGAAAGCTTTTGCTCAATTGTCAATAGGACTCTTTTCTGCACTGAATTTTATTGTTTTAGTTTAAGTGTATTTGGGCTTGACGAAATCCGTTACCCTTTAGTCCAACACCTACCGGATTAATATTTCCTATCTCAAGAGGGTTCACATAAATAGATTTCAATGTTAGAACTGTAATTCATGTTGATTATAGTTACATAACGGTCGCTATCTGCAAACCTGCATCTTGCACCCATCTTGCTTAAGTAAGATAAATTTAGCTAAAAGAGTTAGTTTGCTAATTGATGTAATCCTCAAATCTTACCAATATGAAACGACCTAACTATTTTCAAAAAAATTCCAAAAACTCTTTAATAGAAAAGTATCACCTGTACAAAGGCGAAAAATTGAACTGGTTTCAAGTAACTCTCCGACTTGAAAGGTCAATTATTTCTATCATTCTTCCTTGGGTACTTTTTTGTAGCGCATACGGTTTTTTAATATCATTTCTGTATAACTTAGGATTGCCAATAGCATTTTCAGATTCAAATAGTATTCTAACTAATGCTGTTTTAAGTTTTAATATTGGTTTTACATTACTATTAGTTTTTCGGACGAATACAGCCCATGATAGATTTTGGGAAGGTCGTCAACTATGGGGAGCTTTAGTTAATACATCTCGTAACTTAACTCGTGGAATTTGGATAATAGTTAAAGAAAAGACACCCCAAGATAGGGTAGAGAAAGAGGCAATAGTTCGGTTAGTAACTGCTTTTGCAATTGCAATGAAGTTACATCTAAGATCAGTGCCTTTAGACATTCAGTTAGCATCCTTAATGTCTGAAAAACAATATTTACAACTCCAAAATACTAATCACCCGCCACTGCAAATTGCTTACTGGATAGGAGATTACTTGCAGTCTCAGCATGACCGGAATTGTCTAAATGTCTATCAACTGACTACTCTACATAGCTGTGTAGATGATTTAGTAGATATTTTGGGTGGTTGCGAACGCATTTTAAAAACACCATTGCCTTTGATATATACTATTAAACTCAGACAACTGTTATTAATTTTTTGTTTGATATTGCCTTTGGAAATTGTTAGCTTTTTGAGTTGGTGGACTGGTATAGTAATGGCTTTTGTAAGTTTTACATTATTAAGTATTGAACAAATTGGCTCAGAAATCGAAGAACCTTTTGGGTTTGATCCCAATGACTTACCTTTAAATACGATTTGCAATACAATCTCTAACAATGTTGAAGAACTAATTAGACTTGCTTCTAACAATGTTCGTTCTTATTAAATCCATAAACCAATACGCTTGGGTTAAGGTCTACTGGCAACAATTTTGGGTTTTCGAGACGCGATAAATCGCCGTCTCTACAAGTGTTTTGGGCTTATCTGAACTGGATTGATCCATAAACAAGTTTTACCAAATAAATTTCTGATGAAAGAGGAGAAAATTTTCCTTTATTAATCATAGATAATACTTGGCTGAAAAATGTAATCGCTTAATAAACACTTCGCCAAGCTTTCACTGTGCCTTTTCCAATTTTGCTATCAACACTTTGACCTTCTTCCAAGACTAGTCTGATGTCTAAGTTCTCATCTGGAGCATTTTTCAAAGCAGTAGCTAATTCTTTACTGACAGCAAAAATGCCAGTTGAACTGTCTAATTGAAAAACTTTTTCTCTAACCTTGACAAAAATTTTATTGACTTTTTTGGTACTAGCAAACCTCAGGAAATCAGGTCTAGAATACACATGACCTGCGGTGTAGAAAGAAGAACTTGCTTGACCCGAATTTACTGTTACTAGGACTCGAATACTTGAAGAAGTCCACAAACTAATAACTTGCTTTGAACCCTCACGGTATAGGTCGAAAACTCCAACAAATTCCCCTTCAAAGGGGTCAACAATTCTGACAGCTTTCGACCAAGGCACATCCATATCGGGGGATAGTCCTGCTGATTTGACCACTGGTAAATCGCTTGATGCTTGGGCAAGACTAGCTGCCTCTTGAATGGTGAAAGCAGTACAAAGTTGAGGAGAAAGTATAGCCAAGCTAGCCCCAAAAAGAAGAACTGGAATCGTCTGCGGTAACTTCATCACGAGTTAGGGATACAATCTTCAAAAAGAATAATCGGACAACATTTATTAGTCATCCCCCGCAAGATTTTTGTTTGCCATGAAGCTTTAACAATTCTCCAGGGGCATTTGCCTGATAATTCAGGTCATCTGGAAAAACCTCCTAACCCACTTCTCGACACGGGAAGGGGGAAAATTCAAAGTCTCTCCCCTTTTAAGAGAGACATTTAGAGAGAGGTTTTCCAGATAATAGTGAACAGTTAGGGACATTTGCCAATCTCAAAGGGTATTTCAACTGGTTTTTACTGCAAAACGGTTTGCCTCACTTCAACTGGTTCACCCGTCAAGCTAAAAGGGCGAACTTCGGTAATTTTTACCTTTACCAATTGCCCTTTGAGTTCTTTGATGTTGCCGCTAAAAAAGGTCAAACGATTACCGCCAGTGCGTCCCATCACCTGGTTTTGATCTTTGGGATTTTGGTCTTCTACTAAAACTTCTTCAATGCGTCCAAAGTAACGTTGCGATCGCTCTGCCACTTTCAAGTTTCCCAGATGATTGAGCCGTTGCAGGCGATCGCTTTTTATTTCTTCACTCAGTTGATTGTCCCACAAAGCGGCTGGTGTCCCCGGACGTGGAGAATATGCTGCTGTATTCAACATATCAAACCCGATATCTTCCACGAGTTTCAGGGTATTTTCAAACTGTGCTTCTGTTTCCCCAGGAAAACCGACAATTACATCGGCACTAATGGAGGCATCTGGCATATACCGCCGAATCGTATCGATAATCCGGCGATATTTTTCATGGGTATAACCCCGCGCCATCGCCTTTAAAAGTTCATTATCCCCAGATTGAAAGGGAATGTGGAAGTGTTCGCACACCTTGGGTAACTCAGCACAAGCTTGAATTAATCTCTCAGTAAAATAACGAGGGTGACTAGTAGCAAATCTTAATCTTTCAATCCCCGGCACATCATGCACATAATAAAGCAAATCTGTAAAGTTATTCAGATGCCGACCTTCTGGTGTCACTCCAGGTAAATCCCTGCCGTAAGCATCAATATTTTGACCGAGTAGAGTAATTTCTTTGTAACCTTGCCGTCCTAATTCTTCCATTTCAGCCCGGATAGCTGACGGCGTGCGAGATTGTTCCACACCGCGCACATTGGGAACTACGCAATAGGTGCAGCGTTCGTTACAGCCGTAAATTACATTCACCCAAGCTGTCACTGTACTATCTCGTCGCGGCTGGGTGATATCTTCAATAATGTGAACTGCTTCGGTTGCTACAACTTGGTTGCCGTCAAACACTGACTCCAGCAAATCTTTCAGACGGTTGGCATGTTGTGGTCCCATTACTAAGTCTAATTCTGGGACTCGCCGCAACAGGGCTTCTCCTTCTTGCTGGGCAACACAACCAGCAACGATAAGGGTTAAATTAGGCTGCTCATGTTTGCGCTTCGCTTGTCTGCCGAGGTAAGAATATACCTTTTGTTCAGCATTATCCCGAATTGTGCAGGTATTGTAGAGAATTACATCTGCATGATTTGGGTCTTGGCACCACTCAAAGCCCATGTCTTCCAAAACGCCAGCCATGCGCTCTGAGTCAGCTTTATTCATCTGACAACCGAAAGTAGTGATGTGGTAGTGGCCTTTAGAAGTGGTCATGGGCAATTCTGCTGAATCAGCGTAATGTATATAAGTTTTATTTCTATTCTATAACGCTCTTAACCTGCTTCAGGAGTGCTGAGTACCTCGGCTTAGATTCCTTGTGATATTTCAATATCAAAACCTAAAGAAGTTACAAACTGCAAGCATTAGCGGTGATGGAATTCTACCTCTTTCTCCAGAATCTTAATATCATACTTACCAAAGAAATCGTGTCCTAGTAAGCCGATGTTTGCTTTTGGTGCGATCGCTACCTGAAGATTATTGACTGTAATTCCACCTACCGCTACAGATTTTACCTTACTTATTGGGAATTCTACTTCGCTACCATCGGCAATTTGGGCTTGCATTGTCCCTGTAGCCTGAAGTTTAAGTGTATTCGCCATATTTAAAGTAACAATGGTTCCAGTAGCACCTGTATCTACAATCATTTCAAAGGTTTTTTTGTCGTTGAAGGTGACATCAATTACAGGAGTTCCACCAAAGCGGCGTTTAATTGGGACTCGAAAAACTCTGTTATCTGAAGGTGCGGCTATTATATTGCCACAAAGCCTTTCTAATCCAACGGTTTTACCAGAGGAAGTTATCATGTAACATGCTCCGGGATCGTCTGCTGTTGCCCGATGAGAGAATGCTAAAAACATCAGCGTCGGCATTAGTGCAATCGCAGCTAGGTTAACGGTCGTAATCCAACGCTTCCAAGCATTCTTCATCTTATATTTCTCTCCATTTTTTTGATGTCTATTAATAATTAAATTACTCTTAATTGCTCTGAAAAATAGTAACCAAAGCCATCTTAATAATCCAAAATCACAATATTTTTAACCCCTGATACAACAAAATTTCAAGTACTCAGTTTAGAGTTTTCATCTATATATATTGGGTCTATGACCTCCACATATTTTTTATACTTTAAGATGATTAGTGATTTTTTTAAGTTGTATTTATGAGATCAGATTGCCTTTTACTCAATACATCTTAGCTAGAATTACTGATTGATAAATTAAAGATTAGGTAAAGACATGATAAAACTACTTAGTGCAGATTAAATCTAGCATTTTCAGAAGTTAAATAAGAGGAATTTGTGAGTTTATTCAAGGTGTGCTGCTGCATTTACAGCCGTTGCGATCGCATTTTTAATCGCAATATCTCTTTGTTCTAAGATGATATTTTCATCAACACTACGAGCGGCAACTACACCGCAAATAGCTGCTGCTGCAAAATTATACACTCCTGCCATTTTGAATAATGTCCCGCATTCCATCTCATAATTCAAGATATTCAAGCGCCGATATTCTTCTGTAATACCATGCAGCGATCGCATTAAAAATGGATTTGCTGAATCAGTGCGTTCTTGTCCTTCGTAAAAAGTATCAACTGATGCCGTAATTCCTATGTAATGTTCAACATCTAATTCTCGTACTGCTTTAACTAAAGCGACTGTCAAAAAAGGATCGGCTGCGGCTGGATATTCCACAGGTGCAATGTCATAAGCTGCACCTTGGCGGCACAATGCTGCACTGCTAATAACAACACTACCAACAGTTATATGGGGTTGAATCGAACCACAAGTTCCAATGCGAATAATTTGCCGGATTCCTACTTGTACCAACTCATTGACTACAATACTTAACGAAGGCGCACCCATCCCACTAGTAGCTGATAATATACTGCGACCATTCGGTAAGTATCCTACATAGCTATTGAGTCCGCGATTGTCTGACAATAAGCGTACATCTTGTAAATAAGTTTGGGCAATTAGACGCGATCGTTCGGGATCGCCAGATAATAAAGCAATGCTGGGAGGCAATGAACCTAAATCATCTTGCCCAAATCCAATGTGATAAAAGCGTTTATTTGGCATTCAATTTTGAATTTTAAATTTTAGATTTTGGATTTTTACGAATGTTTATATCTAGGCTTTCTTTCCGACAGTGAATATCAAGTTTGACAAATCGTCTTTTGACACAGAGCACAACTTCATTTAAAGTGCCCCACTAGAAGAGTGCTGAGTACTGTTAGCGGTAGCGGGGCGTTTAGCCCGTACTGAGCAAAGAAGAAGAGAAAACAATTTTTTCTTCATTCTTCAAAATCTTCATTCTTACACTCATGACTCAGAACTCAAGAATTTTTTTATGATAGATTTATTGCTGATCGCAATCCTGGGTTTCCTGGGGAGTTTTGGGCACTGCTTTGGGATGTGTGGCCCCCTAACGGTGGCATTCTCTCTGTCTCATCAACCGAAACAGACATCACCCTTAGAAAAGTCCCACACTTGGCGACAGCAATTAAAATTTCATATCTTGCTAAACCTGGGGCGGATGTTGAGCTATGCTCTAGTCGGTGCTGGTATTGGGGCACTGGGTTCGGTATTGCTGCAAAGTGGACAGCTAGCGGGTGTTGGCAGCGACTTCCGGCGCTGGATGGCAATCATAACTGGTGTAATGCTGATTTGGTTTGGCTTAGGACAAGTAAAACCCGATTTGCTGCCGCGTATTCCCGTGTTACATCCCCTATTAAAGGGTAGTTTACACGATCGCCTCAGCACCGGAATGGTTAAGCTTTCCTTAAAAGCCAAATGGTGGACGCCAATGCTTTTGGGGATGACTTGGGGTTTAATGCCTTGTGGTTTTTTGTATGCTGCCCAAATTAAAGCTGCTGAAACTGGCAATTTATGGATGAGTGCAGCCACTATGCTGGCTTTTGGCTTGGGAACCCTACCCACAATGCTAGGTGTAGGCATTTCCACATCATTGGTAAGTAAAGACAGGCGCAGTCAGTTGTTTCGATTAGGCGGTTGGGTAACACTTACCATCGGCGTCATTACCTTGTTGCGGACTGGTGACACAATGGTAGATTACACCGGACACGCCGCTTTAATATGCTTAATCTTGGCGCTAATTGCGCGTCCTATTAGTGGCTTGTGGGCGTCACCACTGCGTTACCGCCGGGGCTTAGGGGTGGGATCTTTTGTGCTTTCTGTGGTTCACACCGCCCACATGATAGAACACTCATTGCAATGGAATTTTGCCGCCTTTTCTTTCCTGCCGCCAGAATTTCAGTGGGGGATGGCTGCGGGTGCTGTAGCATTGGTATTAATGTCCCCCGCCGCTTTTACAAGTTGGGAATCGTTGCAAAAATCTTTGGGCAAGCGTTGGCGACAGATTCATCTATTGGGTGTACCAGCCTTGCTCTTGAGTGCCATTCATACTGTGTTGATTGGTTCCCATTACCTGGGTTCCTTGCAATCAACTTGGGGAAATAAATTAGCGGCAGTACTGATGGGAATTGTTACTCTCAGTGTCTTGCTAATACGTTCGCGCTTTTTTTGGTCAAAGTTAGCCGTAGAAAAGTTTTATGTCCCCCCAACAAAATCGCGGTAAATCATCCTTATTTTCTGGCTCCATCTCAAAGAGTCAAAAACAGAGGCGTTACCCGCTCAAAGGCATTTCCTGGCAGAGTCAAGGAACAATAAAGTATTTATTATTCCTGAGTTGCTTAGTTATATCAATAACTAATATTTACCCTGCTTTTGCTCATAAAGTGGAAGTCGCTGGAGATGTCGGTGGCACCCTCCACATTGAACCAAACGATAATCCTCGTGCTGGAGAACCCTCCCAAGCCTGGTTTGCACTTACCCGCAGAGGTGGAAGGGTGATTCCTCTGTCACAGTGTGATTGTCAGTTGGCTGTTTATGCCGAACCTTATGCAGCCGGAGAGCCGCCACTGTTAGAGCCACAATTAGAACCTGTGGCAGCTGAACGCTATCAAGGCATTCCAGGTGCGGAAGTTGTCTTTCCCAAGCCAGGTATTTATGAGTTGCAACTAAATGGTAAACCAGTCTCTGGTGGAAGATTCAAACCCTTTGAGTTCAAATTTGAAGTTACCGTAGCAGGTGGATCTAACCAAAACACACGAAATCTGCGAGATGTCAATGGCAATTTAGGAGAAAATGAATCTCAGAAATTACCAACTTGGGCGATCGCACTCCCAATCCTTGGATTTATCGGCATCTTAGTTGTTGTACTGCAAAGTATGAGGAGGAGTGGGGAGTAAGTAGCGAGATGAGGGAGCAGGGGGATCAGGGGGATCAGGGGTATTATTCTTTCCCTGGATTTCTCACAAGTGAGAAATGAGTGTGAGTGTGGGGAGTGTGGGAGGCAATGCAGCGCTCATTGATGTGCAGTTACTCAATTCCTCTTCTTTCTCCCCACACCCCCCACACTCACGCTCATTTCTCACTTGTGAGAAATCCGGGATAAGGGGGCAAAGAAAAATAACTATGCCCAATTCCCAATTCCCAATTCCCAATGCCCAATTCCCAGTTCCAAATTCCCAAATAATTTAATATGGTTGACTATCTCATTTTTTTAGCAATTTCTACAGCACTTTTCGCACTATTCGGTTTGGGACTGAATTTGCAGTGGGGCTTTACCGGGTTAATTAACTTTGGTCATATTGCTTTCATGACCCTTGGAGCATATACAACCGTATTGTTAAGCTTAAAGGGCGTCCCCTTAGTGATATCGGCAGTGGCTGGGGCAATAGTCGCCGCCTTGTTGGGTTTGATAATTGGTTTTGCAACTCTACGCTTGCGAGAAGATTACCTGGCAATTGTCACCATCGGTACGGGGGAACTAATTCGTTTGGTGGTGAATAACCAGGAATTACCTGTGGGTGATACTTGGATTTCTGGGGCGTTTGGTGTGCAAAGTTATCCCATACCCCTATCCACAGAGCCGAATTTGTTTGTCAGACTCGTGATGATTGGGTTGTTAACGCTGCTAGCTGCCGTAACTTTTTTTACTTTGTGGCGATGGATTCGTACCACCCAAATATCTCGGACTACTGATTTAGGTAAAAAGATAACTAGCAAGCAAGAATTTATATCCCGTTTAGCTGTGGGGATTGTGTTAGCAGTTCTGGCAGCAGCAATTTATATTTCTGGGGTAATTGGACTGTACAATTACAATCCCAAAGCAGGATTAATGCTGGTGTTGCTGCTGGTTTTAGCATTTGTCTACTGGCGGTTAGAAATTTTGGTGCGATCGCCTTGGGGTAGAATTCTCAAAGCCATCCGTGAAGATGAAGAAATTCCCAAAGCGCTGGGAAAAAATGTCTTTTGGTATAAATTACAATCTCTCATGCTTGGGGGTGCGATCGCAGGTATCGCTGGTGCTTTCTTTGCTTGGCAACTCAGCGCCATTTACCCCGATAATTTTCAACCACAGATCACATTTGACACTTGGATTATGGTGATTTTAGGTGGTTCTGGCAATAACGTTGGCACAATCTTAGGTGCGGTAATTTTCTTTGCTTACGATGCGCTAACGCGGGAAGTCTTACCCAGAATCGTTACCCTTGATGAAGCACGTTTGGGTGCATTTCGGATCATGGTAATTGGACTAATTTTGATGGTACTGATGATTTGGCGTCCTCAAGGTATCTTAGGGAAAAAGGAGGAACTCACCCTTGGTAAATAACCAGTCATCGCCACTTCCCCTTTTGGTAGCCACTGGACTTTCTAAAAGCTTTGGTGGTGTCAAAGCAGTTAATGAGGCGAGAATCGAAGTTGCTAAAGGCAGCATTACGGGCTTGATTGGCCCCAATGGTGCTGGTAAAACTACTTTATTTAACTTACTCTCAAACTTCATCCGCCCAGATAAGGGACGAGTAATTTTTGATGGTGAACCGATTCAAAACTTGCAACCATACCAAATCGCCCAGCAGGGAGTAATCCGCACTTTTCAGGTTGCGCGGACTCTCTCGCGGTTGTCGGTGTTAGAAAATATGTTGCTGGCGGCGCAAAAACAAACGGGTGAAAATTTTTGGCAGGTACAGTTGCAACCGCAGCTTGTTGCTAAGGAAGAAAAGCAACTGCAAGAGCGAGCAATGTTTCTATTAGAATCAGTAGGTTTAGCAAAAAAAGCACACGATTATGCTGGTAGCTTGTCTGGTGGACAACGCAAGTTATTAGAAATGGGACGGGCGCTGATGACTAATCCCAAGCTAATTTTATTGGATGAACCAGCCGCCGGGGTGAATCCGAGACTGATTGATGATATTTGCGATCGCATTATCACTTGGAACCGTCAAGATGGCATGACTTTTTTGATTATCGAACACAATATGGATGTAATTATGTCCTTGTGCGATCGCGTTTGGGTACTTGCCGAAGGACAAAATTTGGCTGACGGGACACCCGCAGAAATTCAAACTAATCCCAAGGTTTTAGAAGCTTATTTGGGAAAATAGAATGTGATTAGCTTTCTGTTTATGCAATATATTTATTGATTTGACTTTGGACAAATCACAGTATTCGTGTACTTTTATTTGTCCAAAGTGAAAGGGAACACTATTAATGGTGTTTAGATTGAAGTAAATATTATGGGTATTACAGCTAGCTATAAACGCATTACGCCACACAAATTTGCAGAAATTCAGAATGATACTGAAGCGGCAGCATCTTTCTTTGAGCTTAATTTAGATGATTTAGTTTTTGATTTTAGTAATCCACAGGCAATGATTGCCCAACGACAAGAGCAACGAAGCAATAAACGTGACTTCAGCCTTGATGATTGGCACGCACTACATTTTCTTCTCACTGGAGAGTCAAGTTTGGAAGGTGATATCCAAACATCACCACCTCTTTGTAATGTAGTCATGGGAGGTACGCCGACGCAGTTTGAAGCGACTTACGGATTTGTACGGTATCTCACACTTGAAGAGGTTCGAGATGTTACCGATGCTTTAAGTCAAATTTCTGTTGAAGAATTGAAGAGTCGATTTAATTCTACCGTGTTTAATGAAGCGGAAATTTACCCAAATCCTAGTCCTGGAGGATGGGACGAAGAGGAGATAGAGCCATTGTTTGAACTATATCCAAAATTGGTAGAGTTTTTTCAGAATGCTGCTAAAGCAGGTGATATTGTTTTGCTGTCATCTGATTAATTTTTTCGGAAATTTGGCTTTTGTTAAAATCGAGTTGTATATCTCAGTAGAAAAAGCTTTTTATGTCAATGATGACAGTCAAAGATTTAGAGCAAGTTCAAACCGCTTTTACCGAAGCAGGTTTAGATTACCAGCTGGAACTCGAAAATGGGAAAATTTCAATAATGGGCCCGTCAGATATTGTATCCAGCGAAATCAGTAGTCGTCTCATCGCCTTTCTCTTTGCTTGGATAAATCCTCGTCGTTGGGGAAGAGTATTTGATTCCGCCGGCGGTTTTATTATGCCAGATACAAACCTCAAAGCACCCGATGTTTCCTTTGTTCGTGCTTCCCGACTTCTCCAAAGTCCTCGTTACTTTGGAGAACTTGTCCCTGACTTGGTGGTAGAAATTAAATCTCAGAGCGATAAAATTAAACTTATAGCAGCCAAAATTCTAAAATTTATAGAACTAGGAGCGGTTGTCGGAATTCTGATTGATCCTGATGAAGAGACAGTTACAATTTATCGCTCTACAGGCGAGCCGACAGTTTTAGAAAATGGCGAAATTTTAACTATACCAGAGCTTTTTCCTGGTTGGGAATTGCCCGTTACTGAATTGTGGCCTCCTATCTTTACCGAGGAGGAAACACAAATTTAGTGAAGTATTTTTCTGATTATTGAACACAACATGGATATAATTATGTCCTTGTGCAATCGCCTTTAGACGCTTGCCAAAGGGCAGTATTTAGCTGACGGTACACTCGCAGAAATTCAAAGTAATCCTAAAGTTTTATAAGCTTCTTTATGAAAGTAACTTGGTGAAGTAAAAAATATATTTACTAATAAAAGCCACAAATTCCAAACTTCTTTGATAAGTCTGGAATTTTGTTGATAATGAATGATTTAATTTTGCTGTTACCTTTTCTCAGTATTTGGGAATATTAAGCTATGAAAGCCTATGCCAGATATCTAGTTTTAGACATTTAGAGACTCACTTATGAAAAAGATTACTGACTCAATAATCATCGGAATCATCCTCCTTGGAATTTGCAGTTGTACCTCAGTCAAATCTCCTGATCCAATAAATTCTAATCAACTTAGCAACCAAGCTGATTCTCAAACTCAAAAAATTATCAAAATTGGCGGTTCTAGTTCAACGGTAACAGTTTTAAAACTTTTAGCACAAGCTTATCAATCCCAAAATAAAAACATCAAAATTGAGTTTATCGCCAATAGCCAATCTGAAGGAGCGATCGCAGCCCTAAAAAACGATATTATTGATATCGCTGGTAGCAGTCACAAACTTAAACCAGAAGAAGATAACGGTAAAATTCAATATCGTGAAATTGCACAAGATTTGTTACTTGTTGCCACCCACAACAGTATTAAAGGTGTTAACAACTTATCCACTAAGCAATTAAAAGCAATTTACAAAGGTGATATCACAAATTGGCGAGAGTTAGGCGGTGCTGATGCAAACATTGTAGTATTGGATAGACCTGAAGACGAATCAGCGAAAAAATTATTGCGGAAATATTATTTGGGAACAGAGAAGACTACAACTAAAGCCGTGATTTTGAACAAAGAGGGAGAATTGATCGAAACCTTACAAAGTACTCCTAATTCTATCGGTGCTTTTTCTTTAGCTTATTCTCTCATCAATAAATCACCTGTCAATCATCTCAGTCTCAATGGTGTTGTTCCCAAATCGGAAAACTTCGCCAATGGTAAATACCAAATGGTGCGTCATATAGGTATCCTCTCAGACAAAGTACCTTCCGCACCTGCTCAGGGTTTTATTGATTTTATATTGAGCAAAGAAGGTAAAAAAGTACTACAAAATAATGGCTTTGTTCCTGCCAAATAAATGAACAATTCGTAATTCGTGATTACGAATTACGAATTAGTAATTATTGTTAAATGTGCCATGCAGAGATTTTTCAGGGGGCTGAAACTCAGCCAAAAAATTGTTCTACCGATGCTTACAGTTTGCCTGAGCGTATTCATGCTGGGCTTAGTAGTGCTAGGAAATTGGTTTACCGATAGTTTGCAGCAGAATTTTCGCCAAGAAATCGAAAGTTTTGCTGAACGAGTTTCTCAGGATTTTCAGTATGAACAGCAAACTCTAGAAACTCAAATCGAACTGATTGCTAATCGAGATATGCTAAATCAGGCTGTGGAACAGCGCGATCAAAGTTTGCTTTTACAAGTATTGCTACCACTGAAATCTATATTGAAATTGGATTGGATTAAGGTAATTGATACTCAGGGCAATGTCCTCGTAGATTTACGAAATAACTCCTTAAGTCAAGCCAATTTATTAGACGAAGTAGTTACCAGCACTGCTAGTAGAGGAGCGCATTTAGTCGATTTAGTAAATGTAGAAACCAAGCAACAAGTTCTCGAAGTGGTGACAAATGGAATCAAATCATCAGCAGGACTTTTGGGAGGAATTATCATTGGTAAATTAGTAGACGATACTCTAATACAAAAAATTGCTGAGGGTTCCTCAAAACAACTGATTGTCCACAGAGAAAATCGTGTAGTTGCAACAACCTTGTTGGTAGCCAAAGATGGAACTTGGGAATTTCCTCATCCTAATTTGCCTGCGAGACAAATCACTATTGATCACAAAAACTATTTAGCTAAAAGCATCATATTTAGAGGAGTGAGTCAGTCTTTAACAACCACAGTGTTGTATCCTACCTCGCTTCTAGAGGTTGCCCAATGGAAGTTATGGACGCATCTAGGATTGTTGTTTTTGTCGGGAAGCAGTATTGTGGCAGTTATTGGGTTTTTAATTGCACAAACTATTACTCGTCATCTGCAAGCTGTTACACAAGTGGCACAACGAGTCACTCAAGAATCTAATTTTGATCTGCAAGCTCCTGTAACGAATCAAGACGAGGTGGGAATCTTAGCTATTGCTTTTAACCAGTTAATTCAACAAGTAAAGCGACTATTAGCAGAACAATATGAGGCAAAACAAAAGTTAGAGTTTTATAGCCAAACACTAGAAGAAAAAATAGAAGAACGAACCCAAGCACTACGACAAAAAAATATTGCTCTCAAGGAAACTTTACAAGAACTCAGGCATACCCAGTCTCAATTAATCCAGAATGAAAAAATGTCTTCCTTGGGGCAATTGGTTGCTGGTATTGCTCATGAAATTAACAACCCAGTTAATTTTATCTACGGCAATCTTAAGTATACTGATGATTACACACAACAGTTGTTGTGGTTACTTCAACTTTATCAAAAACATTATCCCTACCCAGAAACAGAAATTCAAAAAGCTAAAGAAGAAGCTGATATTGAATATTTAACAGAAGATTTGCCTAAAATATTGACTTCCATGAAGATTGGAGCCAGTCGCATCCGGGAAATTGTCCTCAGTTTACGAATATTTTCTCGTTTGGATGAAGCCGAGTTTAAAACTGCTGATATTCATGAAGGGATTGACAGCACTCTGTTAATTTTACAACACCGGATCAAACACCAAAGCTCTCGCCCTCAAATCACAGTGATTAAAGAGTATGCTAACATCCCTAAAATTCAGTGCTTTGCAGGACAATTGAATCAAGTATTTATGAACATCTTGGCAAATGCTATTGATGCTTTAGAAGAGGCTTTTCAAAATGGGCTTTGTTCAGACCCGATAATTCGTATTTCTTCAACACAGGTGAATGAAAATGTAGTTATTCAGATTGCTGATAATGGCACAGGGATTCCAGAAGCAATCCAATCACATCTATTTGACCCCTTTTTCACCACTAAACCTGTTGGCAAAGGTACTGGTATGGGATTATCAATTAGCTACCAAATTATTACTGAAAAACATGGTGGCTCGTTACAGTGCGTTTCATTACCGGGACAGGGCGCAGAGTTTGTAATTACAATCCCGATTCGATAGTTGATTTGGGATAATAGTTCTATAAAATTTCTTTTTTCAACATTTTGAGGGTTCTAAGTCCCTGGCTTCTAACAAGCGACAAGTTTTGAGGTGGGATTAAAATCCCCAGACGCTCACGGACTTGCTAATGCAAAACTTAATTACAAATTACAAATTACGAATTATTTTAATCTTCGTTATTTTCTGCAAAATTGACTTGTTCGTAAAGGTCGCGCAATTCAATTTTAAAATCGACTGTTTGCAGTGATAAAGTTGCAGATTCATGCTCAAGTTCAGTGAATGACCATTGACTTTCCGCAGTTTTTACATACTGCATCACGTGATACTGATATTGGTCAATTAAAATATATTTATTCCTTTAATTCGGGAATAGAACGATAATAAAGAAACTTATCGCCTTGGTCATAATTTTTAGTCGATTTAGATAAAACTTCAGCAATTAACATCGGGTTCTGATTGGGGGATTTGCTCATCTTTTATATTTATGTTGTACGCCAATAAATCCCATTTTCTCGCTGCATTAACTGGCAAGCAATCAACTCCCGTCGCAATACTGCGTAGGTTTTGAAGATTTGTAGGTTGGGTTGAAGGTCGTGAAACCCAACAAAGCCCTGAAAATGTTGGGTTTCGTTCCTCAACCCAACCTACCTCGGAGTGCTTTTTTGGGCTTAACCGAGCCGAGCAGTATTGACTCCCCTCGCAGTGTGGCGCAGTCAAGATGGTAGCATTTGAGAATATCATTTACCAAACTTTTAGGGTAGTTGACCCCTACATCAAACTGGTTTGCTAACCACTTAAGAATAACTAGACGCTTTTTCCGACTAGTAGTCTGTCAAATTCATTTTGACGGTTAGACGCGGTTAGAGAGACGCGATAAATCGCCGTCTCTACAGGGAATTTATCTATCAATTATTTATTGACAGACTACTAGCAAGAATTTCTTTGAGGAGGTGGTTGCATAACTAACTTCTAATTAGATAGATGTCTAATTAGAAGTATATCTAATTGAAAAGCTAAGATCCCCGACTTCTTTAAGAAGCCGGGGATCTTACTTGTTGTTTAATTTAACTAAACTGCTCCCCTGCATCTAAGTTGAACAGCATTTGCAGAGTTTGCATACAGCGCCGTCTGGCTTCCACGTCTTGCTGCGATCGCAATTGCACCATCGGGTCATGTAAAATTTTATTGACAATTCCCCGCGTTAATGCTTCAATCACCTCTTGGTGTTTATCGGCGAATTCCGAACCCAATCTCGACAAAGCTTTTTCTAATTCTTGTTCGCGGATGGTTTCGACTTTATTTCGCAGACAGCTAATAGTGGTAACAGTTTCTAAACTTCGCCACCAAATATCAAAGGCTTCCACTTCTTCTTCTAAAAGTTTCTCTGCTTCCTGTGCAATCTTGCGACGGCTTTCGTAGTTTTGCGCTACTACTGCCTTCAAATCATCCACATTAAACGCCTGTACATTTTCTAGTTCATTTACATCCGCATGAACATTACGCGGCACAGAAATATCAAATAACATTAGAGAGCGCTGAACTTCTAAAACCATTTCCAATTTGGCACGGTCAAGTATTGGCTCTGTAGCAGAAGTACTTGTAAACACCAAATCACTATCGGCAATTACTGCCATCATTTCTGATAGTGGATGAATATTGATCGGTTGTTGAGGGAACTGCTTGGCTAATTCTTCGGCGCGATCGCGAGAGCGATTTACAATACTAATTTCTACAGCACCTTTAGAAATTAGGTGTTGCACCAGCAGCCGCGACATTTTACCAGCACCCAGAATTACCACTCGGCAAGCAGCTAAATTTGCTACTTTTATCTGTGCTAACTCCACAGCAGCCGAACTGATAGAGACAGCGCCAGTACCAATACTAGTTTCAGTACGAACCCGCTTACCAGCTGTCAACGCTTGTTTAAATAATCGATTCAAAATGGTTTTTATACCACTATATTGCTGTCCCAGTTTGTGAGTAGTCTTCACCTGAGCCAGAATTTGACCTTCTCCAAGTACCAGACTATCTAAACCACCTGCTACCCGCATGACATGCATTACTGCATCATCATGTAGCAACATAAATAAGTGTTGTCGCAGAGAAAGCACGGGTAATTTACTGTATTCTGCAAGAAACTGCGTTACTTCCCGGATACCTTGGTCTGCTTCACTGGTGACAATGTAAATTTCCAGGCGGTTACAAGTGCTAAGAATTGCAACTTCGTCAATATGGGGATAGCTGGCCAGTTGAGCGATCGCACTTTCAATTTGTGGTTCTGGAATGCTCAGTTTTTCCCGGACTTCTACTGGGGCTGTTTTATGACTTAACCCCACCACTGCTATATTCATTTGCTAAATTGTAGTTACTAGTTGGTAGTTGGCAATCTGGTATTAAGTAAAAATAGGGAATGGGGAACTTTTGTTTATTGGTTGATAGTTTTTCAACCAACCACTAATCACTAACTACTAACTACTAACTACTGTAAAGGTAAAGTATTTTGGTGATGATTTTTCCGTTTTATAGAAACATTTCTTTCCAAATGCTTTACCCTTACTTTTACCATTCCCCATTCCCTAAAAATTAGTTCAATTGGAGAACTTTTGGTTCACCAAACAAGTGAATTGTATCAACAAATCGAGCAGTTTTCGATTGGTTAGAAATTACCAAGCTTTGAGTTCTTGCACCGTCTTTGAAGAAACGTACACCTTGCATGAGATTACCACTGGTAATGCCGCTAGCCGCGAACAGAATAGTTTTACCAGATGCCAGTTCATGAGCATCATAGACCTTATCGGGGTCATTAATATTCATAGACTTTAAGCGATCAATGTTGGCTTCTCTGCTTTCTCCAATCAGACCTGTTTTGACTACAGCTGGATCGTAGATCAGTTGACCTTGGAAGTGTCCACCCAAAGCACGCATTGCTGCTGCTGAGATTACGCCTTCAGGAGCCGCACCGATACCCATCAGAGCGTGGATGTTGGTTCCAGCAAAACCGCAGCTTATAGCTGCACCCACATCACCGTCTGAAATTAGGGCGACTCTCGCTCCAGCCTCACGGATTTCCTTAATTAAATCGTTGTGGCGTTCGCGCTTCATGACTACGACCACAAGTTCTTCAATACTCCGATCTAGACACTCAGAAAGAATCTTGAGGTTTTCTGTTGCTGACTTGTTGATGTCTACCTTGCCCTTAGCTGCGGGGGGTGCTGCTAACTTCTTCATGTAAAAGTCAGGAGCAGCAAATAATCCACCCTTTTCAGAAATTGCCAAGACAGCCATCGAACCAGGTTGTCCATAAGCTACCAAGTTGGTACCTTCGCAGGGGTCAACGGCGATATCAATTTCAATTAATTCATCAGGGTTACAGACGCTTTCGGCATTTGGTTGGGTACAGATACCAACTTCTTCCCCGATGTATAGCATAGGCGCGTCGTCACGTTCGCCTTCCCCAATTACAATGCGACCGCGCATGTGGATTTTATTCATCCGCTCCCGCATAGCTTCCACAGCTACCTGGTCAGCGATGTTTTTTTCGCCTTTGCCCATCCACTTTGCAGATGCGATCGCGGCTTGCTCTACTACTTCAATAATCTCTAAACCAAGTGTATTTTCCACAGAGTTTGCCCTCTCAGCTGCTTGAATTTGCGTCGTTTTATCTGCCTATTTCAGTTTTCAAGTCTACCAAAGGGCGGATACACGTGGAAGAAAGTTAAGTTTTACTGCTAACTCGTTAGAAAAGTGCCAGTTAAGACATCCTACTTTTTCACTCCTACAACTCCAGTATAAAACCTGTTTAAAAGTTACTAAGTTAAGAACTGGTACAAATATTTAGCAGTGTATATCCATAATGTTGCTTTTATTCAGGTCTATCTTTAGGTATAAAATAACAAAGAAGAAAGCTAGTAGATTCACTAAAAACTGAAAAACGAGGTCTAGAGTAAATAGCTTGTCAAATTTAAGGGGTTAATCGTGTTTATCGACTACATCACACTCATGTTGATCAATATGGTCGCTGGGTTATTTATACTGGCTGACTATGTTTATCGTGGTATAGATAGTTCTAATCAAAGACCGTGGATTCCGGGATTTGGAATGACAGGCGCGATCGCACTCACAACTGGTTTACACATGAGTTTTACCTGGCCCGTTACCGGCAGCTTTAATATTGCCTTCGGTGAGACAAGTGTTCTATTTGGAATCTTATTTGTGGCAGCTGCGATCGCCCTAGCTCAAGGTTGGGATTTATTGACAATAGCAGTTTACGGCTTCTTTGCTGGTGCAGTTGCGATCGTAGTGGGTATCCGCATCATCAACTTGAATATGACAAAGCAACCGCTTTTATCGGGAATCGGCTTTATTTTAACCGGGTTAGGTGGTGTTTTTGCAGCGCCAACTCTTTATTGGAAAACCAACCGAACTTGGCGTCTAACTGGTGTAGCAGTGCTAATAGTAGCCGCTTTAATTTGGGCATTGACTGGCTATTTGGCTTATTGGAATCATTTAGAGGGTTTCCAAAAGTGGGTTCCAGCACCGATGCGATGATCTAGGCTAGAGACATAGTTAAAACCTTGCTTAAGATAAATTATGCTGGACTTTCTTAATCCCCTCTTAAATCGCCATCCAGAGCGAGTTAAAGCCAACGTCGAACTTTACACGTGGCAAACTTGTCCTTACTGCATTCGTGCCAAAATGCTGCTGTGGTGGAAAGGTGTAAACTTTACTGAATATAAAATCGATGGCGACGAAGCAGCCAGAGCTAAAATGGCAGAACGCGCTAATGGACGCCGTTCCGTACCACAAATTTTTATTAATAACCAGCACGTTGGCGGCTGCGATGATCTCTATCAACTAGACACAAAAAGTCAACTCGATCCCCTTTTAGCCCAAGCCGCTATTTAGAAATCAAATTAGCCTTCAACTGTCGGCTCAATATTTTTCGGTTAAGGGGGAAAGGGGAAAGGGAAAGGATTTAAATTTACCTTATCCCGTAAAAAGTCATAAAATTTACCCAAGCCTATTAATAGGCTTGGGTGTATTTAAGAATTATTGTGAGAGTTGCGATTTAGCAAAAAATTGTGAATAAGGGTAGTGAGCTAAACAGCACCACTGTTTCTGTTAAACAGAATAGCTATAGTTTTGAAAATTAGCTTTAAATCGTACACCAAACTCCAATTTTTTTGATACTGCAAATCCAGGCGAATGACATCTTCAAAACTACGGACTGTAGAACGCCCATTTACTTGCCATTCGCCAGTCATACCAGGTTTCACATCTAAACGTTGCCACTCCGGTACTTCATAGCGTTCCACTTCATCGGGTGTAGGTGGTCGAGTACCGACTAAACTCATTTCTCCTTTGAGGACGTTCCAAAATTGGGGGAGTTCATCGAGACTAGTTCGCCGCAAAAAACGCCCTACTTTAGTAATTCTGGGATCATTCTCATTCTTGAAAAAAGCACCTTGCACTTGGTTTTTGACTTGGGATTTCTTCGCTTCCGCATCCACACACATAGAGCGGAATTTCCAAATCTCAAACCGCTTCCCCATCCAACCACAACGGGTTTGACTAAAGAAAATGGGCCCAGGATCATTAATTTGAATAGCGATCGCAATCGGAATAAACAAAACTCCTGTAATTAATAAACCGACCACAGACCCTACAATATCTAATAACCGTTTCATCCAAGATGCCACAGAAGGGTGAGTAGTAGGTAACTGTTCTACTTTCCGAGAAGTTGTCTTCCGATTCTCTACTAAGTCTTCTGGTTCTATTAACGACCCATCGTCCACAAGCTCTAGGGGAAAAACCTGATCTAATCCAGTGAGTTTTAGGACTGCCATTACCTGAGGTGTTACATTCCGCAGCGTTAATGTAATGTCTTTAGCTTGAGCATATTTAAAATTGCTAACCAGGGCACCTAAACCACTACTATCCATAAAAGTAGTTTGGTGAAAGTCAATGATGATTTGCTTGGGATGTGAATTGGGCTGGATTAAGCCTTGGCAGGTTTGCTTAAAGCCTAAAGCCTCCAGCACGCTTAACCGCGTGGGCACCTGCACTATAGCCGTGTCGTTTAGGGAATTCACTGGAAAATCGACCTCTGTCGGTTGGCTAGTCATGAAGCTCTGCACTTTCGTTGCCATGTATAATGTAATCTGCCAAACATAATTTTGTCCTACAAAATTACTTAACCTAATATCGTAATTAGTAGTAATAAGGACTAACTGCTATTTACCGGGGCTGAGATTGGAGATCGCTAGCGACGATTCACAATAGAACAAGAAGCCAAAAAACATCCTTGCTGTTGTGCCGACGCAGCGCGATCGCGTTGCTCTCATTTTATGATTTCTAAAAATACGGTTACACCTACCGCACGCCTGGTTGAGGTCTTTTCTGCCATTCAAGGGGAAGGACTGAATGTAGGGACACGTCAGATATTTATTCGTTTTGCTTTGTGTGATTTGCGCTGTCACTTTTGTGATAGTGCCCACACTTGGAATGCACCTGCTACTTGTCGGATAGAGCGATCGCCTGGATTGCGCGACTTTGAAATCCACTCTAACCCTGTCTCATTACCCATATTAATCGAATGGGTGGAACGGCAAAATCTACCTTGTCTACACGATAGCATTAGCTTAACCGGGGGTGAACCACTTCTTCATGCCTCATTTCTAACGCAGTTTCTACCCCAAGTGCGAGCCATAACTGGTCTACCTATATACTTAGAAACTGGCGGACATCGCCCAGAACAACTGGCAATGATTCTCCCCTACTTAGACTCTGTGGGCATGGATTTCAAATTGCCTAGTGTTAGCGGCGAAAGTCATTGGCAAGAACATAGTAAATTTCTCCAGTTATGTTATGACTCATATTTAAATGTTTTTGTCAAGATAATTGTGTCTCAAAACACAGATCCCGCCGAGTTAGAACGTTCAGCTTTGCTGGTGGCAGAGGTTAGTCCAGATATCTCAGTATTTTTACAACCTGTTACGCCTTTGGCAGTATCTGAACAATTTTCCCCGATACAGATGCTTGTGCCTTCGAGCGATCAAGTTTTGACGTGGCAAGCTTTAATGAAGGGGTTTATCAAGCATGTACGGGTGATACCCCAGACGCATAAAATGCTGAACCAGTTGTAAAATTTGAGTTTGATAAAGATGTAATCAAGAAAAAAGTAAGATTTTGTGAAATGGTAATTGCGTCGTTGTTGCTAATCAGGGAGGTAACGTCTAATTAGCTAAATCAAAAGACCTCTCTCTGATTTTGCTACATAAAAACTTCCCTCTCCGAGTCGGAGAGGGACGACTTGAACTTTAGTTCAAGGCAGGGAAAGGTTCATCGATCTGACGTTGAATTGTTTCTACAGTAAGCCCTCATCTGGAGTTTTGGATTTAGCTTTTGCTTTATTTGCACTGCGTTTGAGAGCAGAGAGTCTTGCTTCGTATCTTGACCGTTGGCGCTTACTAGGAGTATTGTCAATCAGGGTTTTCAAGGCGCTACCGAGACTCTTGTAGGCATTGGGGAGGCTATAACCAAAACGAGTTGCCAAAGCGATCGCTTTCTCATCAGCATTGAGCAATTCTTTTAGTTGCTTTTCCCCATTATTCTTTTGGTACAGTCGCCAGCCTGACACACCACACAGCGACAAAGCTAACACCAGCAGCAATCCATCTTGTACCCATAATTCGCCTACAGCACCACCTAAACCGATGGCTAGTGCTGCCATTTCCCAACCATCTTTAGGAATTGTGTCATTTTGAACGCGAGCAACTTCATGCCAGAACAGCAGATTACGCTGATCCATTGCGAGGGCATCCCATTTCACCAAGTCAATTTGAATTTCTACCTGGTCTTTACCAATTTCTTCACAGCGAACCAGGGGTGGATTGACCTCAGTTGTGCCTTCAACCGTGACCCAGCTCTGTAATTCTGGCGGTAATAAGCCTTTCAACCGCCGTAGTTCACTCATTTCCGCTTTGGCAGAGGAGGTTGCATAGGATGTCATAATATCCAGCCCCAGAAAATTTCAGTATATAGTGAGGGTATCACTTTGGAGTATAGCTATTTAAGTGATGATCCGTCTCACTCACCCTTAAAAGTTCCTCGCTTTTTTCGCGCTTCCATTGCTTTTTCCAGCAAGTCTAACAATCCTGGGGCTTCTTCTTGGATACTGAGTAACAGTCTTTCCCCAAGTTCTATATTCCCCGGATCAAGACCTGTTGCCATGACTTCTTTCAGGCGAGGTATCGCTATGCCATCCACAATCTGAATTAATCCACTCAAACAACGGTGAAATTGTCTTTCTGTGAGAATCGAGTCTTCTAAAGGAAACTCAATAATGGCACGGATTTCGCCATCGGATGGGTCATACTCCCATTGCAACATTTTGGTTTCCCAGGAGATGGCCAACATTGTCTGTAGGATAACTCCCTTGTGAGGATGGTCTTGAATTCCTGCTAGAACTTGAGGGGTAAATACCCGAAAAAATTTTCCTTCTTCATCCAACTGGACAACTATTAGAAAATCTTCTAAGTTATCAGCCTCCACACCTGTTATAATTCGGTCTTCTTCATCATCAAAACGGTAGTCCCAACCAAGGTTGTCTAAATAGTTGGCAATCTGTTTGAGGTTAGCTCCCATAAAAGCCTCATAAGGAACGGTGGAGCAGTTGTTACCAGACCTAGTTTAACCTGCTAAGGGTAGTTGTTTGGGTTGGTGTGGATACTTCTAATCACATAGAAGTGTGCAATTAGGTTATGGGGCATGGGGCATTGGACATGGGGCATGGGGAATTGAAGGGAAGAAAAACAGATGATCCTTTGGCGCTGTAAATGATATTTTCTGAAGGACTCTTGATGATTATTAAGGAAGCGATAATCACTTTTTTCCAAATCTTACCCAGCAAAGGATATATAAGTAACTTACTTAAATTTTAATATTTTCTTATAGGTTTAATAAATGTCTTGCTAGAACAAGCATAGTGGCAGTATTTTAAATCAAACTCTAAAGCTGAAGCTAAGTTGAGATAATTTCTATCTAGCTTTTGAGGCTTTTGAAGATATAAGTAAAAACTTCAACTAACGCTTTTAAAAGCGAATCAATAGAGCACAGAGACTGGTAAAGTTTTATATTACAAGCAACAAATTGTTTTCACTGAATGATTGTAGTGAGTAATACATTTTTTATTGTCGAGTATCAATGAAGTTTATGCGTAAATCAGCTTTAATTTTAGCGATCGCACCTCTAGTTTTTGCGATCGCTGCTTGTGGTGAAAATTCAGGACAAACAGTAAGTACATCCGGCACTCCAGGCAATACTCCAGCAGCACCAGCAACTCGAAATCGTTGGGATAGCATTAAAAGTCGTGGTCAGGTAACTTGCGGCGTCAGTGGTGAAGTGCCAGGGTTTAGCTTTGTGGGAACTGACGGTAAATATAGCGGTATTGATGTAGATGTATGTCGTGCGATCGCCGCAGCTTTATTTGATAACCCAGATGCAGTAGAATTTCGCAATCTCAATTCCAAAGAGCGGTTTACAGCTTTGCAAACTGGGGAAGTAGACGTTCTCAGCCGCAATACTACCTGGACACTTAGCCGCGATACATCTGTAGGTCTGGAATTTGCACCTGTAGTCTTTTACGACGGACAAGCCATAATGGTTCGCAAAAATAGCGGCATTAAGTCCCTGGCAGACCTGAAGAATAAAGCAATCTGCGTTCAAACTGGAACTACTACCGAACAAAACTTAGCAGACCAAATGCGAAAAAGGGGCATCACTTACAAACCCCTTGTCTCTGAAGACGTTAACGTTACCTTTGCTACTTATACCACAGGTCGTTGCGACGGCATTACGGCTGACCGTTCAGCATTAGTCTCGCGAGGCACAATTTTACCCAAACCAGAAGATAACGTGATTCTCGATGAAGTAATTTCTTCAGAACCCCTTGCACCAGCAGTTGCCAAAGGGGATGCTAAGTGGGGAGATGCTGTTAAGTGGGTGGTTTATTCCCTGGTAAAAGCTGAAGAATTGGGTATTACTTCCCAGAATGTAGGTCAGTTTGCTGCTAGTAAAGACCCAGATATTAAGCGCTTTTTAGGAACCGAAGGCAACCTTGGTGAAGGACTCGGCTTAACAAACGATTTCGCAGCCAGAATAATCAAGCATGTTGGTAACTACGCCGAAATTTACGATCGCAACCTCGGCCCCAAAACAAAACTGAATCTAGCTCGCGGTCAAAATCAACTCTGGAGCAAAGGCGGACTGCTTTATTCTCCACCGTTCCGGTAAGGGGAGCAGGGGAAGAAGAACTATTGATATTGATCCATGCCAAATGCCAAATGCCAAATGACAAATGACAAATGACAAATTCAAAACCGCTTATATGGCGTGATGTCCGCTTTTGGAGAATTGCCTTGCAATTAGTTGCCGTATTTTTAGCAGCAGTTGTAGTAGTAATACTGTGGGGCAATCTCAACCGCAATTTGCGGCAATTGGGTATTCAGTTTGGTTTTGATTTTCTCAAGCAACAAGCATCTTTTGATATTGGCGAAACACTGATTACTTACAAACCAACAGACACCTACAGTTACGCCTTGTGGGTGGGGTTAATTAACTCCTTGCGGGTGGCAGTTGTAGGAATTTTTCTGACAACAATTGTAGGGATAAGTGCTGGGATTGTCCGACTTTCTGACAATTGGCTAGTGCGGAATATCACAATGGTTTATGTGGAAGTTTTCCGCAATACTCCTTTACTGCTGCAATTGCTGTTTTGGTACTTCGCTGTTTTTCTGACTTTTCCCAAAACAGAAAATAAACTATCTTTTTGGGGTTTTATTGGCATTAGTCAAAATGGCTTAGAATTTCCTTGGTTTACCCTATCACCAGAGTTTTCAGCTTTGCTGTTGGGATTAACTTTTTACACAGGTGCGTTTATTGCAGAAATTGTTCGAGGTGGAATTCAATCAGTACCGAAGGGACAATGGGAAGCAGCGCGATCGCTAGGATTAAAACCAGGGTTAGCAATGCGGTTGGTGATTTTCCCCCAAGCTTTGCGGGTAATCATTCCACCGTTAACAAGCCAATATCTTAATTTGACGAAAAATACGAGTTTAGCGATCGCGATCGGCTACCCTGATATTTATTTTGTCGCCTCCACCACCTTTAATCAAACCGGGAAAGCCGTAGAAGTCATATTACTGATTATGCTCACCTATCTCACCCTGAGTTTGACTATCTCTGTAGTGATGAATTTATTCAATCGCAGTGTGCAAATTAAAGAGAGATAAGGGTGATTGGCGAGATGAGGGAGATAAGAAAGCAGTTGAACTCGGAAGTTGAGCCTCTGAACTCGAAAGTTGAGCCTTTGAACTCGGAAGTTGCACCTCTGAACTCGAAAGTTGAGCCTTTGAACTCGGAAGTTGAGCCTCTGAACTCGAAAGTTGAGCCTTTGAACTCGGAAGTTGCACCTCTGAACTCGAAAGTTGAGCCTTTGAACTCGGAAGTTGCACCTCTGAACTCGAAAGTTGAGTTTCTGAAGTTGAAGTATGAGTCTTTACAAATGACAAATGACAAATGACCAATGACAAATGAAAAATTAACTTGGTTGCGTAAAAACCTGTTCAGTACTTGGTACAACAGCTTATTAACTGTTGTTTGTTTGGTTTTCCTCTTTTGGGTAGTGCGAGGAATTCTAACTTGGGCAACTACTCAAGCACAATGGGCGGTAATTCAGGTTAATTTACGTTTATTTTTAGTTGGTAGATTTCCGCAAACGCTATATTGGCGAATTTGGATTGTGCTAGCGATCGCTTCAACTTTAGGCGCTATAACTGGGGGTGTATTCTTTAGTAAACAACAGTTCACAAATCGTGGAATTGCTTTGTTTCCTTTCATCGTCGGAGTTTTGTTAATTGTTTTACCACTGGAACTGGACTTTACATCTCGTCTTTGGTTATTTTTAATTGTATTTTTAGTATTTGCAGGTTTTTGGGTTGGAAGAAAGTTTATTAAACTAATAACTCCTTGGCTTTCACTATTATGGTTACTGTCTTTCCCCATAATTGTTTGGCTAATGGGCGGTGGATTTGGATTACAACCTGTATCTACAAATTTGTGGAACGGTTTGCTGCTTACCCTATTAATGGCAGTAGTCAGTATTGTGCTTTCCTTTCCCATTGGGGTTTTATTAGCTTTAGGGCGCACAAGTAATTTGCCTGTAGTACGTTGGTTTTCTATCCTGTACATTGAAGTTGTTAGGGGAGTACCACTGATTGGAATTTTATTCCTAGCTCAGGTAATGCTTCCCTTATTTCTCTCAGCAGATGTACGCCTAGATCGGGTATTAAGAGCAATTGCTGGATTGGTTTTATTTAGTGCCGCATACATGGCAGAAAATGTGCGCGGTGGACTTCAATCAATTCCTCGCGGACAAGTTGAAGCAGCGAAAGCACTAGGATTAAATACACCCTTAGTAGTTTTTTTAATCGTCTTACCTCAAGCCTTACGTAACGTTATCCCTGCGATCGTTGGTCAGTTTATCGGCTTATTTAAAGACACTTCACTTTTATCTTTGGTGGGATTAGTGGAACTCACAGGTATTGCGCGTTCCATATTAGCACAACCACAATTTATCGGTCGCTATGCAGAAGTTTATCTATTTATTGGATTGATTTATTGGCTATTTTGTTACTCCATGTCATTGGCTTCTCGGCACTTAGAGAGACAGTTGAGTAATTAGTTAAAAGTTGAGATTTAAATATTATGTCAGAAATAAAACAAATAATTGTTGCTGAAGATGTTCACAAGTGGTATGGAAAGTTCCATGTTCTTCAAGGTGTAAGCTTGACAGTCAATCGTGGAGAAGTAGTAGTGTTGATGGGGCCATCTGGTTCAGGAAAATCTACCTTTATCCGTACATTTAATGCTCTAGAAGAATACCAAAAGGGAAGAATTGAAATCGACGGCATTACCCTCAGCCATGACTTAAAAAACATTGAAACGATTCGCCGAGAAGTGGGAATGGTATTTCAGCAATTTAATTTATTTCCTCATCTCACAGTGCTGCAAAATATTTCTTTAGCACCAATTTGGGTACGGCGATCGCCAAAGGTAAAAGCCGAAGAATTAGCGATGCAACTCTTAGAAAGAGTGGGAATTTTAGAACAGGCGCAGAAGTATCCAGGGCAGTTATCTGGTGGACAACAGCAACGAGTAGCGATCGCTCGTGCTTTAGCCATGCAACCTAAAATTATGCTGTTTGACGAACCCACCTCAGCCTTAGATCCAGAAATGGTACGAGAAGTTTTAGATGTAATGCGAAGTCTGGCCCGTGATGGAATGACAATGGTAGTCGTCACCCACGAAGTTGGATTTGCTCGTGAAGTCGCCGACCGAGTTATTCTCATGGATAGTGGCTCCCTTGTCGAATCAGCTACCCCCGATGCATTTTTCAACCACCCCAAAGAAGAAAGAACACGTAAATTTTTGTCGCAAATTCTCTAAAACCTCTGCGCTATTTTGGGACTCTCTGCGTTTCACTTCTAACTCTTTTGTCTCACTACCTCACACCAAGCTTGAGTAAGCAGCCCCTCTGGGTGATGACTACATTAATTAGGATTAAATCGGAAAAAAAACAAAGCGGAGTACCCAAGCAGGCACAGAGCGAGTCCTAAATTTAAGATTAGATTATTGGGAAAAGGTCAAACATATAGAGCCAGGAAATTTAGTATTTTTAGACGAAACTGGTATTCTACTTGGGTTAACGAGGACTCATGCCCGTTCACAAATGGGAACAAGAGCCTACTCTCTCAATCCCTTTTATAAACGGGATATTTTTACAACACAATCATACAAGAAAGCAAAAAGCCTGCTCATAAGATGAGAAGGCTTTTTGTATATGAAATGATGAATCCTGGCATCGAGCTATTTTTGCGTAGGGCTACCCCTAAACTATCGTGGCCGCAGCAGCGTTTCACCTCTGAGTTCGGGAAGGGTTCAGTGTGGTTCCACCGCGCAATAGACACCAGGAAAAACTGTTGAGTCAGAGACCCTGAAGACTGCAAGTAACGCGAATTAGTTAGTAAACCAAATAAGTTGTGAGGTCAAGCCCTCGGTCTGTTAGCACGGCTCGGCTACATACATTGCTGCACTTCCACCTACCGCCTAAGAACGGGTGTTCTTCCCGT